>Ga0209501_10000382_pt1 | contig 53613 bp, 50 predicted proteins | sample ArcticOcean_MG_C_4_FD_187434 | JGI IMG/M metagenome (GOLD analysis project Ga0209501, IMG submission 187434) | Marine microbial communities from western Arctic Ocean - ArcticOcean_MG_CB4_134 (SPAdes) (version 2) | ecosystem: Environmental > Aquatic > Marine > Oceanic | place: Arctic Ocean...
TCAATTATTGGCTGGTAAGTGTTTAAGGTTAGGGGGGAGTAGTAAATTGGATGAAAACAATAATAGTTATTTTGGTGACCTCTCAGCAATTTTTATAGATAATTTACCGTTTTGGGCAGAATTAGGAAGTACACCAAGTAATAAGGTTTCCTTAATGACTGAATGGGAAAGTAAAATGGAAGCAATAATATCAGAAACTTTAAACGAAAGAGTAACTAGTTTGGCGGGTATGCCTTCTTGGATGTTAGTGCTTCTTCAAAATGTCTTAAAAAGACAAAAAATCAAAAAGCTAACTGATATATGGCCAAATATCGAAGTTTATTTTCACGGGGGGGTTAATTTTAAACCCTATAAAAATCAATTTGAAAATCTATTCAATTATAAGCAACTTAAGTTTTATGAAATATATAATGCTTCTGAAGGATTTTTTGCAATTCAAGATCAAAATAACAGCTCAGAGCTATTGTTAATGCTAGATTATGGTATTTTTTATGAGTTCATACCAATGAATTTATTTAATGATTTTTCACAAAATGTAATTCCTCTTTGGGATGTGAAAATTGATATTAATTACGCTTTAGTTATCACAACTAATGCTGGCCTTTGGAGATATTTAATTGGAGATACAGTAAAGTTTACAAACTTAAACCCCTACAGAATTAAAATTACTGGTCGTACAAAACATTTTATTAATGTTTTTGGAGAAGAGCTAATTATAGAAAACACAGAAGAAGCCATAAGTCAAACAGCAAAAGAATTTAATGTGTCAATTATAAATTATACAGTTGGTCCAATTTTTATGAAAGCTAACTCAAAAGGTGGACATGAGTGGCTTATTGAATTTGACAACCCCACCAATGATATTGAAGAGTTTTCTATTTTTCTTGATAAAAAACTAAAAGAACTAAATTCTGATTATGAGGCTAAAAGATATAAAAATATGACTCTGAAAAAACCAGTAATAACTATTGCTAAAAACAAGTTATTTCATAATTGGTTGTCTTCTAATAATAAACTAGGTGGTCAAAATAAAATTCCCAGGTTATCAAATTCAAGGAACTATATCGATTCACTGATAAAAATGAACATTTGATCAAGAAACTGCCTTCAAAATTGGTAATTCAACTCTCTTTAGTTGTTCTTCAGCATATGTTTTAGTAACCTTTAACTCAGAGACTTCAGAACCAGGTAAATCAAACATCGCTTGATTAAGGACTCCTTCACACAAAGAACGTAATCCTCTAGCTCCTAAATTATAATCTAATGCTTTGTGAACAATAAAATCTAATGCGCCGGAAGTAAAAGTCAATGAGATATTGTCCATAGAAAATAATTTTTGATATTGTTTAATAAGAGCATTTTTTGGGTCAGTTAAAATAGAGCGTAATGTTAACTTGTCCAGAGGATTCATGTATGACAACACCGGGAGTCTTCCAATAATTTCTGGAATTAATCCAAATGTTCTTATATCTTTTGGGGTTATATACTGAAGTAAATTTTCAGTATCAATTTTTTCAGTCTTTACTTGATTTTTATAACCAATTGACTGAAGGTTCAATCTATTATTAATTACTCTATCAATACCGTCAAAAGCTCCTCCTGCTATAAATAAAATATTAGACGTGTCCACTTCAATAAACTTTTGATCAGGATGTTTTCTGCCACCCTTTGGGGGTACATTAACAATTGTACCCTCTAATAATTTTAATAATGCTTGCTGAACTCCTTCTCCTGAAACATCTCTAGTAATTGATGGATTATCTCCTTTACGAGCAATTTTATCTATTTCATCGATAAAAACTATTCCTTGTTGAGCTATATCCAAATCATAATCTGCAGATTGAAGAAGCCTAGTCAAAATACTTTCCACATCTTCACCAACATACCCAGCCTCAGTAAGAACTGTTGCATCTACAATTGCCAAAGGGACCTCTAATAATTTTGAGATAGTTTGTGCTAAAAGGGTTTTCCCAGTTCCTGTTTGTCCTACAAGTAATAAATTACTTTTCTGAATTTCTAAATCTTCATTTGATTTTTGATTGGCAATTCTTTTGTAATGATTATATACTGCAACACTTAAAATTTTTTTTGCAGTCTCCTGTCCAATAACATAATCATCTAAAAAAGCCTTAATTACTTTAGGAGGCTTTAATTCAATTCTAAATTCTGAGGGATCTACATTTGTAGTTTCTTCTTCGACTATATTATTTGCTTGACTAATACATTTTTCACATATGTGAGCATCTAAACCAGCAACTAATATTTGCGTTTCGGGTTTTACACGGCCACAAAAGGAACAAGTTAATTCGTTTTCACTACTCATTTTTTATACATTATCAAGATTATTTCGCTACCTTTAAAACTTCATCAACCATTCCATATTTTTTAGCCTCTTCAGCTTTCATCCAATAATCACGATCACTATCGTTAGTTACTTTATCCATTGATTGACCTGAATGTTTAGAAATAATTTGATATAATTCATCTTTCAATTTAAGTATTTCTCTTGCAGTAATTTCAATGTCAGAAGCCTGGCCTTGTGCCCCACCTAATGGTTGATGAATCATAACTCTTGAGTGAGGTAGTGCTGATCTTTTTCCGGATTTACCAGCACTTAGTAAAACTGCTCCCATTGAGGCTGCAATACCTGTACAGATAGTCGCTACATCCGGAGAAATAAATTGCATCGTGTCATAAATCCCGAGACCTGCATAAACCCCACCTCCTGGAGAATTAATATACATTTGGATGTCTCTTTTAGCGTCTGTACTTTGTAAAAATAAAAGTTGCGCTTGGATTACATTTGCAACATTATCATTTATAGCTGTTCCCAGAAACATGATTCGGTCCATCATAAGTCTAGAAAAAACATCCATTTGAGCAACGTTTAATTGTCTTTCTTCGATTATATAGGGTGTCATACTACTCACTATTTCATCATAATACATAGAGTTTATACCGTGATGTTTAGTAGCATATTTTTTAAATTCTTTTCCGTAATCCATATATTTTTTATTATAATCTTTATTAAAAATAGTTAAAAAATTTAGGTTTTTGCATAAGCCTCTTTTACAAAGGTTTCAAAATTAATTTTTTTCACTTTTAAAGGAACATTTTCCTTATAAAAACTTAAAAGTTTTTTGCTCATCAATTGCTCTTGAATACGTCTTCCTTCTTCTTGATTTGATAAAATCTTATCAATTATTCCTTTCATTTCTTCTTCTGCGGGAGCAGGTTGACCATATTGAGTCATTTGCGTTAAAATCATTTCTTTTGCAAAACTCTTTAATTCGTCAATTTTAACTTGTAAGTTATTATCTGCAATAATTTTACCCTCAATCAATTGATATCTTATTCCTTTCTCCGATTTAATGTATTCTTCTTCTGCTTTTTTAGGAGTTAAAGGTTCTTTTCCTGAGTTTTGCATCCATTTAATGAGAAATTTTTCAGGTAGTTTGAATTTAATATTTTTTATTAAGAATTCTGTGGTGTCATTCAGTAATTTTTGTTCAGACTGTTGTTCTAATTGTTTTTCGATACCCTCAGTAATTTTTAATTTTAGTTCTTTTTTAGATTTAACAGAGCCTGGATCATAAATTTTGTCATATAATTCTTGGTTTAAATCAGCAAGGACTCTTTCATTAACTTCTTTAATTTCAATAGATATTTCTCCATTTAAATTTGATACTGCTTCTTTACTTATACCTAAAACACGATGAGCTTTTTCTAATTCATCAAACAAATTATTACTCTCAAAAACAATTGAATCTCCTGGTTTTGATCCTAATATCAAGTCTATATTCTTTTTTCCTTTTAAATCATTAGCTGTGAAAGTTGATGTTGTTTCTATTCCATTTTCTTTTGAATTAAATGATGCGGTTATTTCAAACTCTTTATTAACTACCTTTTTTGAAATTATCTTACCGTATTGTTTTAAAATATTATTTAACTGATCATTAATCATTTTATCATCAGCCATAATTTGATAATGTGTAATTTTTTTTCTTGTTTTGAGATCAATCTCAAATTTTGGAGCTAAACCTAATTCAAAAACAAAATCAAGGCTATCAGATTTCCAGTCTAAATCATTATTCATAACCGGGAGTGGATTTCCTAGGATGGCTATCTTTTCATCTTTAAGGTATTTATCTAGTTTTTCCTGTAAAATTTTATTAACCTCATCAGCTATTATTGAGCTTTCATACCGTTTCTTTATCATACCCATTGGAACGTGTCCTTTTCTAAAACCAGGAACATTAGCTGTTTTTTGATAATTTTTAAGAACACCTTCAGCTTTAGATGCAAAATCATTTCTGTCTATAGTTATTGTAATTTTTGAATTGAGTGAATCAGTATCTCTACGTAAAATTTGCATGTAAAATACTTTAGTGCGCAAAAATACAATAAAATAGACCCCTATCCAACGAGTTTATAATTAAGAGTTGTTAGTTTTAACTATAAAATTATATTTGCATTAATCATTTAGATTTAAAAACACTTTTTAAAGTTTTAAAAAATTAAACTTTATGTGTTGTCCTAATGAAATAAAATCATATTTTTGCCGACCAATTCATTAATAAACAGGAGGTCGGGTACCTTCATAAATTAATTTTTTATGCCAGCACGAATTCGATTACAAAGACACGGAAAAAAAGGAAAACCATTTTATTGGGTTGTAGTAGCTGATTCTCGTTCTAAAAGAGACGGTCGTTATTTAGAAAAAATCGGAACCTATAATCCTAATGTTAATCCAGCATCTGTTGACATTAACACGAATAGTGCTCTTAACTGGCTAGAAAAAGGTGCAGTCCCATCAGAAACTGCCAGAAACCTACTTTCTTCTCTTGGAATAATGCTTAAACATCACTTGAATGGAGGTGTGAAAAAAGAAGCGCTTACACAAGAACAAGCTGATGAAAAGTTTGATAAATGGATGGATGAAAAACAAAAAAAAATCGAAGCTAAGGTTGAAGGTCTAAGTGAAAAAGAAGCCGAAATTAAAAAGAAAGCATTAGAAGTTGAAAAAGCTGTTAGTGAAAAACGCATAACTGATGCTGCTAATGTGCTAGCTGAAGAAGAAGCTGCTGAAGAAGAAGCTACTGAAGAGACTCCTGCTAAAGAAAAAGCTACTGAAGAAGAAGCTACTGAAGAGACTCCTGCTAAAGAAGAAGCTGCTGAAGAAGAAGCTACTGAAGAGACTCCTGCTAAAGAAAAAGCTGCTGAAGAAGAAGCTACTGAAGAGACTCCAGAAAAATAACATTTTAGACTTTTTCCATGAAAAAAGAGGCCTGTTTTTACCTAGGCACTATAATTGGAAAATACAGTTTTAAAGGAGAATTATTAGTTAAAACTGATACAGATAACATAGAAAGTTATTCCAATTTAACAAGTTTTTTTATTGAGATTAACAATAGGTTAGTTCCTTATTTTGTAGAAAAATGTCTAATTCATAAATCTTCACTATTGCGATTTAAATTAGAAGATGTGTCTAACGAAGAAATTGCTAACTCATTAATAAAAAAGAAAATTTACCTGCCACTTGAACTTCTTCCTCCTCTTGAGGGAAATAAGTTTTATTATCACGAAGTCATTGGTTTTAAACTTATAGATCAAAAAGAAGGTGAAATTGGCACTATTATTAAAATAAATGATCAAACTGCCCAACCACTTTTTGAAGTTAATGTTGGCAGTAATGTTGTATTAGTTCCCTTACATGATGATTTACTAATTAATGTAAATAGAAAAAAACATACCATTTTAGTTAATCTTCCCGAAGGACTTACGGATCTTTTTCATTAATGATTTTATTAAAATATGTACCTTTGGAATCTGTCATAAATTAAACTATGAAGCCAGACTTGTTTATTTCTCCAGATTATTATAATCTTGATGATTTACTTACTGAAGAACATCTATTAGTTAGAAATGCTACAAGAAGTTGGGTTAAAAAGAATGTGTCTCCAATAATTGAAAAACATTCACAAGAAGCTACTTTTCCCAAAGAATTGCTTCCTGGCCTAGCTAGTATTGGGGCTTTTGGACCATATATTCCTGAGAAGTATGGTGGGGCAGGATTAGATTATATAAGTTATGGTTTGATAATGCAAGAGATTGAAAGAGGTGATTCAGGAATTAGATCAACTGCATCTGTTCAATCTTCACTTGTGATGTTTCCGATATGGAAATACGGAAGCGACGAACAAAAAAAGAAATATTTGCCCAAATTAGCTGACGGCTCATATATGGGCTGTTTTGGATTAACAGAGCCCGATCATGGCTCCAATCCTAGTGGAATGACTACTCGATTTAGAGATAAAGGTGATCATTATATACTAAATGGATCTAAACTATGGATATCTAACTCTCCTTTTGCTGATATAGCTATTGTATGGGCTAAAAATGATCAAAATCGAATTCATGGTTTAATCGTAGAAAGAGGAATGGAAGGTTTTAGTACTCCTGAAACACATAACAAATGGTCTTTGCGAGCTTCTGCAACTGGTGAATTAATCTTTAATAATGTCAAGGTACCCAAAAACAACTTGCTTCCTGGAAGATCTGGACTAGGAGCTCCTCTTTCCTGCCTTGATTCAGCTAGGTATGGAATTGCTTGGGGAGCAATTGGAGTAGCAATGGACTGCTATGACACAGCACTTCGTTATGCAAAAGAAAGGATACAATTTGATAAGCCAATTGCGGGAACACAATTACAGCAAAAAAAATTAGCTGAAATGATAACTGAAATTACAAAAGCTCAGCTTTTGGCATGGAGACTTGGCGTCCTCAAAAACGAAGGAAAAGCTACCTCTGCACAAATCTCTATGGCTAAAAGGAATAATGTTGCTATTGCAGCTGATATTACAAGGCAAGCAAGGCAAATGTTAGGGAGTATGGGGATTACTGGAGAATATTCTGTGATGAGGCATATGATGAATTTAGAGTCTGTTCTAACTTATGAAGGAACCCATGATATACATTTATTAATTACAGGTTTAGATGTTACAGGCTTAAATGCATTTTAATAAATTCTAAAAATCAAACACAAATCCAAAAGATGGAAATGGAGTGTTTCTATCTTCACGCTCAATTTTTTTAAGTTCTCGGGGAGTAATTAAGCTTCCATCATCATTTCTTGCTAAACTAAACTCATCAGGCCTAGAGTTATCCTGAGCCAAAAAGTTTTGCAATTCTATATAAAAATTAAAAGACAACTTCTCAAAATTCCATTTTTTATCTAAACGAATATCCCCTTGTTTAAACGAGGATAATCTATCCTGGCCAAGACGAGTATAATCAAGAATAATTTTAGGATAGGTTGCCAAAGTTGCAGATACATCTGTAGGAGCATATGGAGTTGGTCCAGCATAACGATAACGTGCACTTAATTCCCAGTTTTTAGGCAATTTATACCCTCCTGTAAAAGTAATAAGACTCCCACTGTCCCAAACCGATGGAAGTTTACTAGTTTCTATTCCAGAAAATTTACTGCTAAAAAGTGTATATGCTAAAATTCCATAAAAATTATTTGATAATTTTTGTTGAAATAAAATTTCAAGCCCCTCACTAAGCCCACTACCAGTATCGATCACAGCTTCGTTTCCAAGAACCTCAAAGTCAGCTCCTTTATTGGCCAGTGAAACACCGTCTAAAACTGAAATAGGATATTGATTATAAACTTTTCTAAAGGCTTCAATAGTAAATCGAGCAGAAGCACTTAAGCTGTATTCAAGTCCAAACACATAATGATCACTTTGAATATAGCGATTGGACTTATTAATGAATTCTCCATCATTGTTTTGAAAACCAAGCATTGTGTATGTTGGAATTTTAAAATAACGACCAACTGAACCATTCAACTTCCAACGACTATAGCTATCTAATGCATAAGAAACAGATAGTCTTGGTGATAAATTATCAATAATATTTGAACCATTTGTAAAGCTATCTGCATCGGTACGAAGGCCGAGTGCAATACTTAAACGTTCATTAGAAAACGAACGACTAACCTTCCCAAAAAATCCATATTTCGCAAAATCAATCGCAGTATTATATTGAAAATTACTAATTAAGTCTATTGTTTTATTTCCATAAACAGATTGTTGAACATTTAACCCATAAGAAATTTTCCAAGCATTTAAATAATTGGTTGCATGAACTCTTATCTTGGTTTCTTGCTCTTTAGAGTCATTTCTGAAAAGAATTCCGGTTTTGTTTTCATTGTCTTGATATCTACTGAATATATTTTTAAGCCTGTTGGTGCTTAGTGTCGTGTTTATTTGTCCATTACCATTTTTTAATTTATGCCTCCATGTTAGCCCCATGGTTATGGTCTGTTGTTGGATAATTGATGCGGTTTCAATAAAACCTTGTTGTTCTGGATCAAAATCATCTGGCGAAACAACAGAAAAATCGTCTAAAGATCCAAGGCCTATGAAGATTAAGCTGTTTTGCTCATCTATTTTATGATTTAACTTCCATTGATAGTCCCAGTAATCAGGACGAATAGGAAGTCCGACTAATTCAAACACAAATTGAAGATAACTCCTTCTTGCAGAAATCATTAATGTAGTGTTTGATCTTTCTTTTTCACCCTTGAATATAGGACCATTAAAAGTAGCTCCTGCTTCACTTGCACCTACACGAAGATTAACAGATGCTTTTTGACTATTTCCTTTCCTTTGCTCAAAAACTAAAACTCCTGATAAAGGATTATCATACTCTGCACCAAATGCAGAAGAAGAAAGAGTTACTTCTCTTATGAAAGAAACATTAAGCATTCCAACTGGACCTCCAGCACTACCTTGTGTGCTAAAATGATTTATGTTGGGGATCTCAACTCCATCTAAATAATAAACACTTTCATTTGGAGCTCCTCCACGAATAATAAAATCATTTCTAAATCCTCCACTGGATGGAGAAATTCCGGGAAGGCTTTGTGCAACTTTTGTAATATCATTATTTCCACCGGGATAAGTTTCAATTTCTACTGACGAAAAGGTTTGAGTAGATAGCGGAGTCTCTTTAGTAGTTCTAAATGAAGTGTTTGACAAGACTACTTCTTCTAATGACTCCGAAGCTTCTTCTAATTTAAAAAGCAAATTAGAGGTTCCAACAGATTTCACTATAATATTATATTTAGTTTGACTTTTATATCCAAGAAAACTTACAGTCAAGTTATATGTTTTAGTTTCAATATTTTCAATTATGAAAAACCCATATTCATCAGTAACAACTCCAATTGAAGTTCCATTTATTAGAACATTAGCTCCACTTAAGGGTGATAAAAGTTTAGATTCTAAAATTCTTCCTTGAATATTTCCAAAATTTTGAGAAGACAATGAAAGAGAGCTTAATATTATAAAAACATAAGGGAAGAATCGCATTGAGCTAATAATTAAAAATCTATGCAATGATATAAAAAATTGATTAATTAGATTTTTTTAGACTTCTTTTTTGTTTTTTCTTTTGATTTTTGTTTTAATTTTTCTTTTGCCTTTTCCAATGCTTTTTCTCTCTCCTTTAATTCAAATTCTTGTCGAAGTCCCATAAGTTCATCTTCTGAAATAGTTTGCTGATCAGAAGCTTGAATAGAAACCTCATTTGTTGAGAAAGAGGTTTTATTTGTTTGCCTTCTCATTATTTCTTTTGCAGATTTTAAATTAAAATATAAGCCTGGATCTATTAATTTGTTAGCTATATAATTTTCCTTTTTATTTTTATCCCATCTAACAAAAATAAAGCCTCCAAAAATAGAATCTAGCTTAACTCTGAAAACATGAGCTTTATTTGGTAATGTTTGATATACCCATATTTTTTCTGGAACATATCCTGCCAGATCTAACAACTCTTCTACGAATAATCTTTGTCCATCCAATGAAGAATCGTTTATGGGCTCGAAAAATTCATAATCATCATTATAATCTTGACTGATTAAAAAAATAGATTTTAAAATCAATAATATAAAGAAAAATAACCTCATGTTTAAATTTACAAAATTTAATGTATTTCTAATAAAAAACTTAAATTCAGCTAGTCGAGATAGTACCTTGGGTGGGAATCGAACCCACACTCTCGAAAGAACTGGATTTTGAATCCAGCGCGTCTACCAATTCCGCCACCAAGGCATTAGAGTGTGCAAACTTATAAAATAATTTTATTTACTCATTATTTCTTTGAAGAAATAGGTTAATGACCCAAATTAATTTTTAAATTTGCAAACTCTAAACTATTAAATAGTTGAAAACACCAGCTAAAATATTTTCGTGCACACAAAGTGAAGCATTGTCAAAGCTAATTGCTGATTCTTATGGCCAATCTCTTGGTCAAGTATTATTTTCAAGATACAGTGATGGTGAGTTTCAACCTTCTTTTGAAGAGTCTATTCGAGGTGCAAGAATATTCATAATTGGTTCAACTCATCCAAGTTCAGAAAATTTAATGGAAATGCTCTTAATGCTTGATGCGGCTAAACGAGCATCTGCAAGGCACATAACAGCTATTCTTCCCTATTTTGGATGGGCAAGACAGGACAGGAAAGACAAACCTAGGGTACCAATAGGCGCAAAATTAATTGCAAAATTAATTGAGGCTGCTGGAGCTACTAGAATAATAACAATGGATTTGCATGCAGATCAAATCCAAGGTTTTTTTGAAAAACCTGTGGACCATTTATTTGCATCTAGTATTTTTCTTCCTTACGTAAAATCATTAAAACTTGATAATTTAACTATGGCATCTCCAGACATGGGTGGGTCTAAGAGAGCATATGCTTACTCTAAATTTCTTAAAAGTGATGTTGTAATTTGTTACAAACAAAGAGCGAAAGCCAATATAATTTCTCATATGGAATTGATAGGAGATGTAGAAGGAAAAAATGTTGTTTTAGTTGATGATATGGTTGATACAGCTGGAACTCTTGCAAAGGCTGCTGATTTAATGATTAAAAGAGGCGCTATGTCAGTAAGAGCTATATGCACTCATGCAATTCTTTCAGGAAATGCTTATGAAAAAATAGAAAAATCAAAATTAGAAGAATTAATAGTAACTGACTCTATACCTTCAAAACAAGACCACTATAAAGTTCGTGTTTTAAGTTGTGCACCATTGTTTGCTGATGTCATGAAGAGTGTTCATAATAATTTATCAATCAGTTCAAACTTTATTAATTAAATAAAAAAAATTAAATTATATACAATGAAATCAATAACAATTAAAGGATCTAAAAGAGAAAGCGTAGGCAAAGTAGCTACAAAAGCCTTACGTAATGCTGGAAGAGTTCCGTGCGTATTGTATGGTGGAGACGACAATCCAATTCACTTTTCTGCATTAGAACTTGATTTCAGCAAATTAGTATATACTCCAAATGCACATACTGTTTTAATCGATATGGAGGATGGAAAAAAAACAGATGCAGTTCTTCAAGATATTCAATTTCATCCTGTTAACGATTCAATTCTTCATGTAGATTTTTATCAATTAATAGATAACAGAGAAATCTCTATGAATATTCCAGTAAAAGTAGAAGGTGCAGCTCCTGGAGTTTTAAACAGTGGAGGTACTTTATTTTTAAACAAACGTAAATTAAAAATTAAATCTATCCCAACTAACCTTCCAGATAATATAACTGTTGATATTTCTGGATTAGAGCTAGGTGATAAAATTTATACTACAGATCTCAAAACAGAACAATACACTTTTCAGCACTCTGACAATACAGTTATTTGTCAAGTTAAAATATCTCGAGCATCTATGGATATTGATGAGGAAGAGGTTGAAGAAGGAGCAGAAGGAGCAGAAGGAGCAGAAGGAGCAGAAGGTGAAAATAAAGATAAAGAAGCTCCTGCAAAAGAAGAATCAGATTCAAAAAATTAATTTTAAATATTTATCAGTATCAAAAGCACCTCTAAATAGAGGTGCTTTTTTTATTTTAGCATATAATGTGGTTAACTAATTTATTTAAAAATAAATCTAAATCTAATAAAATGAAAAAAATTCTTATTATTGGGTTAGGAAATGTTGGTGAAGATTATGTTGGAACTCGACATAATATAGGTTTTGAGATTTTAGATAAATTAATTGATGAACATGATGAAAAATTTAAAATCTCAAGACATGCTTTAAAAAGTTCATTTAAATATAAGGGTAGGGTTTTTATATGTATAAAACCTACTACTTTTATGAACCTTAGTGGTAAAGCTGTTAAATATTGGATTCAAAAAGAAAAAATTAATCTTGAAAATATTCTTGTTATAACTGATGATTTAAATATTCCTTTTTGTCAACTTAGACTTAGAGCCAAGGGAAGTTCTGGGGGACATAATGGGCTTAAAAACATCGAAGATCATTTAAACACTTCAAATTATTCTAGATTGCGATTTGGAATAGGAAACAAAAAAATGAAGTCTCAAGTTGATTTTGTTTTGGGAAAATGGCTGGAAATTGAAAAAATTGCTTTAAAAGATAAAATATCTCTTAGCTGCAGGATGGTATTAAGTTTTGGTGCTGATGGTCTTCAAAATACTATGAATAATTTTAACACTAATAAAACTTAAGGCTCAGTTTGAAATTGATTAATTCCTGAAGCTGAATTATTTCCCTGTTGATCAAAAGTAATAACCTGCCAGAAATAAGTTGTATTGACAACTAATTGCTGATCAAATGAAGTTTGTGATATTTTATCCCCAAGTTTTGACAGATTATCCATAGAGGTTCCTAAATAAAAATCATATCCAAAAATATTATTATCCTCATCACTACTTGTCCATGAAAACTGAACTATGTTAGAGCTTGTAAGTGATACTAGTTCTTCATTTGACGGGTATACTAAATTAGCTGGTTGAGGTAAATAGCTGCCAGTTACATTTCCTTCCAAATAAAATTCCCATATTTCGCTTTCAGTTGTTACTATTGTTGAATTTGATATTGAAATCACTGACCAAGAATAAGCTGCTCCTTTTGGTAATGTTAATCTTTTAGAAATAGTTTGAGGAATTTCTCCATTAGATTGAACTCCGCTTGTTGTGTCTTTATATTTAACATTTGTAGACTTGTTGATGGCAATAAGTTCGTAGTAATTAGTATTATCTGCTTTTGACCATAAAAAATCAACTCTACTTTGATCTAGACTTATACTTATTGCAGTGTTACAATTATTACCATTATCTGGCAAAAATAGAATTGCCGGATTTGGATCAGGTATAGAATCTTTACCACACCCAGTAATTATAAAGAAAAATATAAATGTTTTAATTTTCATCTTTTAATAATTTTAACTGTTTGAGTCCCTCTATTTGTAATAATATTCATAATATAAACTCCCGGGGGGTATTCATACATAGACCATTCAAAAGAATTTTTACCTTCATAAAGATTTATTTTGTCTGATTTTATAAATTCACCCTCTATGCTATAAAATTCTATATTTAAATTATTACTCTGGTTCCCAATAAAAATTTCCGCAACCGAGCTAACTGGGTTAGGAGAAACATAAGCATTCTGACTAATATTAATTGTTCTTTGATAAGACCCCTGACAACCTAAATTAGTTGTAACCTTAAATTGATTTATTCCTTCCATTAAAGGCAATCTTACATTATCAGATTTATCATAATTATAGAATCTCCCATTTAATTCAACTAAATAATTATTCCCCCCATTTAAATTTAAATTCAACTCCTGATCAACATAATTAACAACAGTGTTGACTGTTAAATGCTCTGGCTCATTTATTGCTGCAGTAAAACATCTTTCTATTTGTTGATCATCATTAGAGTAAATACATAGCATGTAATCTCCGCTTTGAAGATTACTGATAGTTTTACCTGTCTGTTTAGTAAAATCTCCTTGCTCATTATATCCATTTGGACCCAATAAGTTATAGGTATAGTTGAAGTCTGCAAAAGCTGAAATTGATATTACACCATTATTTCTTGTAATACAGCTTTCATCGAATTTTATAATTTGAAAATTGTTTTGTGCATCAAAATCACAAATATCTCCTTCTCCATCTAAATCACTATCAGCTTGATCTTGATTGGTGATTTTAGGGCAATTATCTATTGAGTCTGCAAAACTGTCAAAATCACTATTTATTAATAATTCTCCTTTAATGATAATGTTGAGTTCAAAACTTAATAATTCTCCTGAATCTGCAGGATAATTATCTTCAATGCTTAATGTCCAATATCCAAATGCAGATTTTCCAATCAATCCATCTATAGGTTGATTAGGACGAAATATTCCCGTAAATGGAGGGCTTGCATTATTTATTGATACACTAGAATTTTGAGAAAAAATAGTATTAGTGAAATTATCTCCAGATTCTAATTGAGTTCCTAAACCAATATTTTCAGCAAGACTAAAAATTGATCCATCAGGAGAAACTAAAAACAAAGAGAGGTCTGATATATATGAGTGATTAATATTCAAAAGGACTTCAATATCACTTATGGTGTTTACATCACTGATGAAAATTGAAGAACTTGTATACCCAATACTTTCTATGCTTTGAGCGTCATTGAGCTGTAAAGGTAAGTTACTTGCTACATAATTATTATTGGTTATTTTTGCAGTAACAAATGAAAACACCTCAGACCATTCACTAGTTTCACATTCATTTATTGAGGCAACCCTCCAAAAGTATGTAGTTGCTGGGTCTAATTCTGTAAGGTTTAAAAAATTATTTTCTGTATTTACTTGATGATGTAAAGTTGAAAAGTCTGAGCTTAATGAAATTTCAAATATATATTTTGAAGTATTTGGATTCGTGTTCCATTCAAATTTTAAATCTAAAACCTCTTCATTTTCCTGAGAAGGTATTAAAAGGTTAGGAGCAGACATGAAGTCTATATAATTATTGATTTCAATAGGAAAAACTGCAGATACATTTCCTGAAGAAGCAACCACCTCAATTCTATTTGTTCCTATAGGAATATTTGACAATCCCGATAGAGTAAGTCCAATATCTGTAGCATTTGATGAAAATGAATTTTGATCAAAGGAAGAATTTAAACTATTAGATAAATTTATTGTGTTAAGTGAAATTGGATCATTCAAAGTGACATAAACTCCTAAATCAAATAAAATTGTTTCAGTTTGTGGGTTACAAAAATCATATGAAAATTTATCAAATAAAATTGCGAAAGGTCTTTGCTGAATTTGAATTGGGTTTTTGTTTACCGAATAATAAATTGAGTTTTTAGGAATAATTTTTATTCTTGCATTTTCAGATGAGATTCCACTAGGCACTCTATAAATGTATTCACCATCATTTGGAGTAGAATCAATAATTGAAGTATTGAAATTTTGACCCGCATCCAAAGATAAAATTATAGACACATCCAAAGTGCCTATTGGATCTAAATTAGTATTAGCCACATCCCATTGAATAAATACATTATCTCCTGTTTTCCATATGTTTTCATCTTCAGATTGAGAGGTTACACTAAAAGGACCTGCATTAGTTGTTACTGTTAGCGTCATCGAATCGGTAGAGGATTGACCTCCCTGCCCAATTGATGTAGGTGATCTATCTCTAACTGTTAATCCCCAATTTAATTCTCTGGGAGAGTTAGATACAGTTTCCCAAGCAGAACCTAATGTCGGATTATTTTGTGTTAACTCTCCATTTAAAACAGATGTCAAATTTGGTATACTTCTCAATGGACTTGTAGATGGAGGAAGAGATCTTGCAGTTGCCCCAGCATAATTATCAGGTCCGAATTGAGATACTGTCATTGATCCACTATCAATTTGCTCCCAACAATATGTCAACTGATCATTATCTATATCCGTAGCTAAAGCCTTAAGCTCATATGCTGTTCCTTTTGGTAAAGTAAAATTAATACCTGCGTCAGCAATTGGTGGATTATTGTTTAATTCTGTTGAACTATAACAAGATTGTGTTTCTAGATAATTCAGAATGTTTTCTATGCTTTTAAAATTAAAATAAGGATCACTGTGTTCTTGAAGATCATCTGGACCAGTTATTCCTGCATATCCCATAATTGTACTTCCACTACCTGGCTCAACACTTGTTCCTTTTCCTTCATCATTGAAAGCAAAAGTATGATAAGCCCCAAATTGATGCCCCATTTCATGAGCTACATAGTCAATATCAAAAAAATCAGTTAAAAATTCTGTATTAGTGTTTGAAAAGCCATGAGATGTAAACGCACTTCCTTTTGTTCCATCTATACATACGCAACCTACACACCCTGCATTGCCATTATTAGAACCAAAAGCAAATAAATGTCCTATATCATAATTTTCTTCACCAATGTTTCTAGTAAGGTCCTCCTGAACCTCCGAATTGAAATCATTTGAAAATGGATCTGTATCTGGATCTGTATAAATAACCTCTGTTCCAGAGATTAATTGCATTGTTATACTTAAATCAGTTTCATAAAGACTATTTACACGATTCATTGTAGAGACAATTGCTGCTAGCGCATCCTCTTGGGCAGTTCCATTTTCGTCATCATTGTCATCCCAATAAATTGTATACTCTGCATTAGTAGCAATAGCTAATCTAAAAGTTCTTAATGTTTTATCATTATTTATTCTAGGAGAGAAATCTTTATTTTTATTAATTTTAATATCTGATTTATAATTAAAATCTGTTATTGTTTTACATTCCCATTCTTTTTTACTTTTCTCACTTCTTTTATAAGCGTAATGTTTACCTTTTAATTTTCTGTAGGGTTGAATAAATACGTTTTCCTTGCCAGAAATATTAATCCATGCACTAACACCTCTAGGAGACAATGTCATTCTTAAAGAAACATTAGGACGTTTTTCGCTAAATCCTTTATAAGTTTTAATTGAAGGGTGTTTCAATGAAAGCTCAGGTGATAGTATTAATATCTCTTCAATAAAAAATGATTCGTAATCGTCATTTTCATTTGGAAGAAAAATTACTTTTTGCTTTTGAATTTTAAACTCATTTTTTAATTTCACATCATTTAAACTAAAAGTTTTTACTGGAGTGTTATCAATCTCTTCCGTCTGATTTATATCTGAAACCCAATAATCTTGTGACTTAAGATTATTGGAAAAGAATATTGTAGCGATAAACAATAAGAATGGTAAGTTTATATGTAACTTTTTCATGTAATTCAAATAATCAAGTCAAAATGATAAAATGAAAATAGTATTTTTGGTTATTGATTTCTAATATACTGAATTTTAATGAAGGTTTATAAATGCATCGAGGATTATAATAATTTGAAACGATCTTTTCTAACTATAGGAACTTTTGATGGTGTACATATTGGACACCAAGCTATAATAAACAAACTAGTTAGTGATGCTCACTCCAAAAATGCTCATGCGGTTGTTTTAACTTTTTTTCCACATCCCAGAAGTGTTATTCAAAATGAAACAAGGCTATCTCTTATTGATAGTATGAAAGAAAAAGAAAATCTATTGCGAAAGCTAGGAGTTGATATTTTAATTATTCACCCATTTACTATAGAATTTTCAAATCTTAGTGCTCAAAAATTTACACGTGACATATTAGTTAATAAATTGAATGTTTCTAAGTTGTTTATTGGATATGACCATCGATTTGGTAAAAACAGGACCGCCTCAGTTTCTGATTTAATTTTATACAGTCAAACTTATGGTTTTGATGTTGTTGTTATTCCGGCACAAGATATTGATGCCATTTCTGTAAGTTCAACAAAAATAAGAAAAGCACTCTCTAATGGAGACCTCAAGCTTGTAAGTGAATATTTAGGAAGAAACTACCAGCTTGAAGGAGTTGTTGTACATGATCAAGGCTTAGGAAGTAAAATAGGTTTTCCAACTGCTAATATTGAAATTGCTTCAAAACATAAAGCATTGCCAAAATCCGGAGTCTACTGGGTTTCTATGGTATGGAAAAATCAAAAATATTTTGGGATGTTAAATTTTGGTATTAGACCTTCTGTATCGAGTAAAAAGCAAACTATTGAAATTCATTTTTTTAATTTTAATGAAAATATATATGATGAAACCATTAATATAAGTTTTCATATCAAAATTAGAGATGAGAAAAAATTTGATTCATTAGAATCCTTAAGAACACAACTTAAAATTGATAAAAAATTCTGTTATGAATTGGAAAAAACTAATTAACAAATCGACTATTTTTGTCTTTAAATAAAAAAAATGTTAGCACTTTCGTACATCCGAGAAAATAGAGATTTAATTATTGAAGCTCAAAAGAAAAGAAATTATGATGCTGAAAACATATTAGATCAAATAATTAAACTTGACTCTTTAAGAAAAAATAAGCGAACTGAGCTAGAAAATAAATTAGCTAGAGCTAACACTATAGCTAAAGAAATTGGAGTATACTATAAAGCTGGTGAGAATGAAAAAGCAAATGATTTAAAAAAAGAATCGTCTAACCTTAAAACTAGTTCAAAAGATATTCAAAACAATTTGAGCGAAATTGAAATAAAACTTCTTGAACTTAGGACACAAATTCCAAATACTCCTGATGAAAGTGTTCCTCATGGAAATTCAGAAAAAGATAATGAAGAAATTTTTAGAAGTGATAATTTAATATATTTATCAAAGGATGCTCTTCCACACTGGGAGCTTGCTATCAAATATGATATTATTGATTTTGATCTTGGTAGTAAAATCTCTGGTGCTGGATTTCCAGTTTATAAAAATAAAGGAGCTCGTCTACAACGTGCTTTAATTAATTTTTTTCTTGATCAAAACACTTCTGCAGGGTATAATGAGTTTCAGGTTCCTCATCTTGTAAATGCTGAATCTGGATTTGGAACTGGCCAATTACCTGACAAAGATGGGCAAATGTACCATTCAACAGAAGATGATCTTTATTTGATACCGACTGCAGAAGTTCCATTAACCAATCTATATCGAAATGTTTTATTGAAAGAAAGTGACTTGCCTGTTCGTATAACAAGTTATACTCCATGTTTCAGAAGAGAAGCTGGAAGTTATGGAGCTCATGTAAGAGGGCTAAACCGTTTACATCAGTTTGATAAAGTAGAGATTGTTCGTTTGGAAACTCCTGAAAAAGCGATGTCTGCTCTAGATGAAATGGTTGAACACGTAAAAAAAATACTTGCGGCATTGGAATTACCTTACCGAATATTAAAACTATGCGGAGGAGACTTAAGTTTTACTTCAGCTTTAACTTATGACTTTGAAATTTATTCTGCAGCTCAAAAAAAATGGTTAGAAGTTAGCTCAGTATCTATTTTTAATAATTATCAATCTGAACGACTTAAACTCAGATATAAGACAAGGGACAGTAATAAACAGCCTGTATATACACTTAATGGAAGTGCTTTAGCTCTCCCCAGAGTTGTTGCTGGCTTATTAGAAAATTTCCAAACTGATCAAGGAATTAGAATTCCTAAAGCTCTTATACCCTATACTGGTTTTGATATTATAGGCTCATGATCTATTATAACGTAACCACCAAGTTAGATAGAGATATTGAAGTTGAATGGATAAATTGGATGAAAAAAGTGCATATTCCAGAAATACTAAATACCAAAAAATTTCTTGAAGTGAAGTTATTAAAACTGATATTAGATGATCCTAAAACCCCTTCTACTTATGCAGCTCAATACTGTTCAAGTTCAAAATTTTTACTCAATAATCACTTAAAAAATTATGCTAGTGTTTTAAGAATAAAAACAATTGAAAAATTTGGAGAAAGAGCTCTTTCTTTTAGAACTAAACTGGAATTAATTAGTGAGCACAGATGAAAAATATAACTCCCAAAAAAAAACTTGGTCAGCATTTTTTAACTGATTTAAATATTGCAAAAAAAATTTCAGAAACCTTAGATTATAAAAACTACAATCATGTACTTGAAATCGGTCCAGGTATGGGTGTGTTAACTAAATTTATAATACAGAAAAAAACACCTTTTGTAGTTGAATTAGACTCAGAATCAGTTCAATACTTAAATAATAATTTTCCTGAGTTGAAAGGAAAGATTATTAAAGAGGATTTTTTGAAGTTAGATCTAAAAAATGTTTTTAATCAACCCTTTGCAATAATAGGAAATTTTCCATACAATATTTCTTCTCAAATTGTATTTAAGGTAATTGATAATCGCAATTTAATTCCTTTTTTTTCTGGAATGTTTCAAAAGGAAGTTGCTCAACGAATATGTGAACCCCCTGGTTCAAAAAAATATGGTATTCTTTCTGTTTTATGTCAACTTTTTTTTGTGACTGATTATTTATTTTCAGTCTCACCAAATGTCTTTAATCCTAGACCTAAAGTTGAGTCCGGGGTAATTCAAATGCGTAGAAAAGAAAAAAAATCTCTCGATTGTAATGAAAAATTATTATTTCATATTGTTAAAACAAGCTTCCAACAAAGGAGAAAAACACTCAGAAATAGTTTAAAAACACTAAGTCTACCAAAAAATCTTACAGAAGATAGTATATTTGATGTAAGGCCTGAATCCCTCAATTGCGAGGCATTTGTCAAACTCACTAAAATGATTGAAAATGTCAAACTTTCAAATTGATAAAGATTTTGTTACAGCTATTAAAATTTTAATAGCTGAGGAAAGTAATTTGAAACTTAGAAAGAAGTTAAAAAACCTTCATTATGCTGATATTGCTGAATTAGTTAACGAACTTAATTCAGATCAAGGAACTTATTTAATTAAACTTTTAGATAGTAAAAAAACGGCTGATATTCTTCCAGAACTTGATGAATATCAAAGGGAAGCCGTTTTAGAAAATCTTTCGGCAAAAGAAATCGCTGAAGAAGTTGAAATATTAGATACTGATGATGCTGCAGATATAATTTCTGAGCTTCCAGAAGAAAGGCAAGAAAAAGTAATGTCAGAAATTACTGATTCATCCCATATTGATGACATTAGAGAGCTTTTAACTTATGAGGAGAATTCTGCTGGAGGGCTTATGGCTAAAGAACTAGTTAAAGTTCAGGAGGACCTAAGTATATTAAAATGCTTAGACACAATTAAAAGACAAGCTGAAGAAATAACCAGAATACATTCAGTTTATGTCATAGATAGTGAAAATAAACTTAAAGGAAGATTGTCTTTGAAAGACCTGCTAACTGCAAATTCTAGTGACAAAGTAAAAGATATTTATATTCCGAAAGTTGACTTTGTTTCAGTTGATCAGGATGGTGAAGAAGTTGCTAAAATTATGTCTAAATATGATTTAGAAGCTATTCCAGTTGTAAATAAAAAAAAGGAATTAGTTGGACGGATTACAATTGATGATATATTAGATTTAATAAAAGAAGAGGCTGAAAAAGATTATCAATTAGCAGCAGGTATAGCTACTGATGTTGAAGCTGATGATACAATTTTTGAGCTAACAAGAGCTCGTCTTCCATGGCTTTTCTTAGGACTTTTAGGTGGTCTGGGAAGTGTTTTTATATTACAAGAATTTGAAGTCATAATGGAAAGACCTGATTTACGTAGTCTGTTTTTTTATACCCCTCTTATAGCTGCCATGGCAGGAAATGTTGGTGTTCAATCTTCTGCAATCATAGTCCAAGGTTTGGCAAATGATAATTTAAAAGGATCTTTACTATCAAGGTTAATTAAAGAAATAGGATTAAGTCTCATTAATGGTCTTACGCTAGCTATTCTTTTAATAATTTTTGGTCAAATCATTAATCAGGATTTGACATTAAGTCTTACAATAGCTTTGTCTATGATGAGTGTCATTATAGTTGCTGCTCTTATAGGCACTTTCACTCCTATTATATTAAATAAGAAAGGAATTGATCCAGCTATAGCAACAGGTCCATTCATAACCACATCTAATGATATTTTTGGAATATTTTTATTTTTTTATATAGCAAAAATCATTTTAGGTTTTTAATATGAAAATATTACATGTAGATAAAAACCATCCTCTTTTAATTCAAGGTTTAGAATCTGCAGGTCATGAAAATATTGAGTTATATTTTGAATCAAAGTCAGAAGTTTTAAAAATTATACATGAAATTGATGTACTAATCATAAGAAGTAGATTTACATTAGATAAAAAGTTTTTATCTGCTGCAAAAAACCTAAAACTAATTGGAAGATTAGGAGCAGGAGTTGAAAATATTGACGTTAATTTTGCAGAAAAAAGGGGGATAAAAGTATTTTCTGCTCCCAAGGGAAATAGAACGGCAGTTGGTGAACATGCAATTGCAATGATATTGTGTTTAATGAATAAACTAACATTTTCTCATCAAAATATACAAAATGGGATTTGGAATAGAGAGATGTCAAGAGGATATGAAATTGAAAACAAGGTTATTGGAATAATTGGATATGGAAATATGGGTAAAAGTTTAGCAAAAAAATTAAAAGGTTTTAATGCTAAGGTTATTTTCTATGATATTAAAAAAAATATTGGAGATCAATATGCAGAGCAAGTAAATATTTTAAAGTTAAAAAATGAAACACAAATTCTTAGTCTGCACATTCCTCAGACTCCATTAACAAAAGGAATGATTGATTTAAAATTTATTTCGGAAATGAAAAATCTATTTTGGCTAATAAATACTTCAAGGGGTAGCGCTGTTGTTACTCAAGATTTAGTTAAGGGTTTAGAAAACGGAAAAATACTTGGAGCAGGATTAGATGTTCTGGAGTATGAATCTAGTTCATTTAATTCTATTTTCACAGAAAAAGAAGTCCCTGAATCAATTAAATATTTAATTAATAGTGGGAGTGTTGTTCTTAGTCCTCATGTAGCTGGATGGACATATGAAAGCTATGAGAAACTTTCAAAAATTATTTTAGGTAAAATCTTAAGTGAATTTTAATTATTATAAAATCATACAGCAATAAATTGAACTGTATGCTGTGTTCTTTGTTCTAGTAGTATGTTTTTTCCATTGTTTTTAATACTATTAATTGCATTTTGATCAAAATGTCTTATGGTATATAAATTTACATTATTATTAATTTCCACATTAAATTTAGATTGAAGCTTACTAACTAATTCATTTAATCGATCATACTTATTACTAATACATACAGAAAAACTAATTGCAGAATTTTGAATTAAATCTACTCGCATTTGATATAAATGTAATAACTTAAAAATATCACTGATACTGTCTTCAATAATAAATGAAAAATCTAATGAAGATAATCTTAATAGGGTTTGATTTGGCTTTAATATAAAACAAGGTATTGAAGGAACTAATAATTTTCCTTTTGTTACCGAAGTGCCATTTTCCATAGGATTCAAAAATGACTTTACATAAAGTGGAATTTCTTTACGTTGTAATGGCTGTAAAGTTTTAGGATGAATAACTGATGCTCCATAAAAAGCTAATTCAATAGCCTCTCTGTATGAAATATGTTCTAACAAGGTAGTTTCAGGAAAATATCTTGGATCAGCGTTTAAAACTCCGGGGACATCCTTCCAAATTGTTACATCAATAGCGTTTAGTGCATATGCAAAAATTGATGCGGAATAATCTGAGCCCTCTCTACCAAGAGTGGTTGTAAAATTATTTAAATCACTACCTATAAAACCCTGAGTAATATAGGTGTTTCCAGATTTAATTTGTGAATTAATTTTTTCAATAGTTAGATTCCAGTTCAAGTTAGAATCTCGATAATAACTATCCGTTTTTATACATTTTCTTGCATCTAACCATACACTTTCAATTTGATTAGAGATAAGAAAATTATGAATAATGGTAGTAGATAAAATTTCACCGAAAGAAACTACTTGATCATAAACAAAACTATAATCTGAAGATTTATTGGTTTTTAAGACATTCTTTAATTTATTGAAAATATTTTTAATTAATGAGCTAACGATAGATAATTCAGAATCAAATAGGCTATTCACTATCATTTGATGAAAATTTTCTATTTCAGATAAATGTTCGTTTAGCTTTTCATTTTTTTTTAAATATAGATCTACCAACTGCTCAAGTGAATTAGTAGTTTTTCCCATAGCAGAAACAACAATTATTGTATTCTTATGATCAGTTTTTCTTAATACTTTGTACAAATTACGTACACCTTCAGCATTTTTAACAGAGGCTCCTCCAAATTTAAATATTTTCAATTTTTAATTATTTGAAGTAATAAAATTATTCATTTCTGTTTTTGTCATCTGTACTGTTCGCCAATCTGTTAGAATCTTAGCTCCAGTACTTTCATAAAATTTAATGGCAGATTTATTCCAGTTTAAAACAGCCCACTCAACCCTATTTGAACCAATTTCTAAAGCTTCATTAATAAATGCTGTATACAATAATTTTCCTGCTCCTTTACCTCTATAATTTTGACTTACAATTAAATCCTCAAGATGAAGCGTTTGACCGTCCCAGGTTGAATAACAAGGATAATATAGTGCCATTCCGATAATAAATTTATCAACTTCTGCAACAAAACATTTAAATTTTGAATCAAGACCAAAACCATCATTTTCTATATCTTCAACCTTAAGGTTAACAGCATTTGGTTCATTTTCATATTCAGCCAATTCTTTTATTAACTTAAGAATATACTGAGAATCATTAAACTTTGCTTTACGTATATTAAAATTTTGCATTTTATAAATTTTGACAAAAATAACAAATTTGAAAAGACTAAATGTAATATTGTAACAATTTGTTAAATTTTAACATTAATTAATAAAGGCAGATAATGTATTAATAAAGTCTTTTTGATTTTCTGAATGCAACCAATGCCCAGCATTTTTAATAATCTCAACATTTGATTCTGGAAAATATTTATCTATTAAAATCAAATCTTCATTTAAAATATAATCAGAGTTTTCACCTTTTAAAAAAAGAACAGGTTTTTTATAGATATTCATAGGTTTTATTTCCCTACTCACCTCTTTTTCTGAATTCTTCAGTACTGAAATATTTAATCTTAGATCCAATTTTCCTGGTGATATCCAATATAGATTTTTTAATAAAAACTGCCTTACTTCTATTTCAGGAACATAAAGGGATAAATGAATGTCTGCTTCTTTTCTTGATTTAATCATCTCAAAATTAAATGATGCTAAGCCATTTAATATTTTATCGTGACTAGACACATACTTTTTTGGAGAAATATCAACCACAATTAATTTGTTCAGTCTTTCGGGATATTTGAAACTAAAATCCATAGCCGTTTTACCACCCATAGAATGACCTATTATAATTGATCTAGAAACATTTTGTTCATTCATATACGCTAGGAGATCATCGACTAGAACCTTATAGTTAAACTCCTGTTTCCAAAAACTTCTACCATGATTCCTTTGATCCAATAAATGAACTTTAAATCCATAATTAGCAAAAATATCACCCTGGCTCTTCCAATTATCTCCCATCCCCAAAAATCCATGTAAAATAATTATGTGATTATCACCTCCACCCAAGATATTAGAATGCAACTTTATCATTTATTCAGTAGATCAATATACATTTTTATTGTTTTTTTTAGTCCATGATATAATGACTCTGTTATTAATGCATGTCCAATAGATACTTCTAGTAATTCTGGTATGTTTTGATTAAAAAACTTTAAGTTTTCTAGATTTAAATCATGCCCAGCATTTACACCCATATTTAAATCACTTGCTGTTTTTGCTGCTAATATGTATGAAGATATTGCATTAGATTTATCTTTTAAAAACACTGATGCATAATTTTCGGTATACAACTCGATTCTGTTAGCGCCTATTAGTTTAGCATATTCAACCATTTCAATCACTGGATCAATAAAAACTGATGTCCTAATTCCCTTAATTTTAAATTCAGAAATAATATCCTTCAAAAAATCAAGATTATTTTTTGTATCCCACCCCTTGTTAGAAGTTATTGCATCGTCAGCATCAGGGACTAGTGTTACTTGGGTCGGCTTAACATTTAAAACCAGATCAATAAACTTCCTATTTGGGTTTCCTTCAATATTAAATTCTGTTTTTACAGTCTGAGATAATTCATAAACATCAGAATATTTTATATGACGCTCATCAGGTCTTGGATGAACAGTAATTCCGTTAGCTCCAAACGATTCTATGTCTTTAGAAAACTGTATAAGATTTGGAAAATCTCCGCCTCTTGCATTACGTAAAGTTGCAATTTTATTAATATTTACACTTAGCTTAGTCATAAGTTTTTTTCAAAATTAATCATTCGAAATTGATTCAAATAATCAATTTGATTTTATTTAATTAAACTATTAAAAACCATTTAAGTACCAATTAAAGTTTTGTAATTTTGTATTAATTATATTTTTTAAATGAAAGTTGGAATTTTTAAAATCTCGTCAAAATCAGATTCTTTAACTGAATATGAAAATGCAGTTATTGAATATTTAGATAGGTATAATCATGAAATTTTCATTGATATAGAGTTGTTTGAAAATCTATCTCTTACAAAACATAAGCAACTATTAGATATTACTAAAATAGATGTTTTATTTACAATAGGTGGAGATGGGACATTACTAAGAGCCATTCCGTTAGTAAAAGATAGTAATGTTCCTATTTTAGGTATAAATACTGGGCAGCTTGGTTTTCTTACTAGCGTTAATAAAGAAAGTTTAATCAAAGGTTTGGAACTGTTTTTTAACAAAAAATATAAACTAATTAAAAGAACTCTTATTGAACTAAAAACATCACCTAATATTTTTGAAATCACATCCTTTCCATATGCTCTCAATGAAGTTGCTATTAACAGAAAAAATAGCACCTCAATGTTGTCAATTAAAACAATCATTAACCAAAAACTCCTAACCACATATTGGTCAGATGGTCTAATAATATCTACCCCAACTGGCTCGACAGGATATTCTCTTAGTAGCGGAGGCCCTATTCTAAGCCCAGATACTAATGTGTTTGTATTAAATCCAATAGCCCCTCATAATATAAGTATGCGACCATTGATTGTTCCAGATGAGTCTAAAATTGAAATTCATGTTACAGGAAGGTCAATAAAACATTTAATTTCTTTAGACAATAGAAGAGTTCCTATAAAAAATGGCAGTTCAATTTCAATATCTAAGGCGCCCTTTTGCATTAAAACAATCCAATTAGAAGGAGATGATTTTTTTATGACTCTTAGAGATAAGCTTTTTTGGGGGTTAGACAAGCGAAATAGACAATAAAACTCATTTTTTTTAGTTAGAAAAAGCACAAAGTGCTTTAGTATAATGCGAAAAATAATTTTTCTTTTTTTATTAATAATTAGCTCTGTAAATTCAAGAGCTCAATATCATGAAATGGGGTTGTTTTTAGGAGCAAGCAACTACATAGGCGATATAGGGTCTGATTATTACATAATGCCCACGAAATCTGCAATAGGTTTAGTTTATAAATGGAATCTAACGACTAGATATTCGATCCGTTTTAGTGCTATTAACACTTCTTTAAAGTCAACTGACTATAGAGCCAGTGATTTAAATCGATTCGGAAGAGCCTATAGCTTTGAAAATAATTTGAATGAAGGAAGCTTAGGAATCGAATTTAACTTTGTAGATTTTAATCTACACGAAGAACAAACAAACTTTAGCCCCTATTTATATCTTGGAGTTAGTTATATTAAATTTAATGAGTTTTATTACAACTCCTCTTTGATTCCAGTTGCAAAACCAATAGAGTACGAAAAAGGAGAAAGTTTTGCAATTCCTGTTATATTTGGCATAAAAACTAATCCAAGCCCTTATTTAATTCTTGGATTAGAAATTGGAGCAAGATATGCTTTAACTGATAATTTAGATGGGAGTTCACCTAAAGAAGATATAGGTGTGGATTATTTTTCGTTTGGAAATAATAATAATAATGATTGGTATATTTTTAGTGGAATAACAATTTCTTTTACCTTTGGCGATCTACCTTGTTATTGTAAGGAATGATGAATAAAAATTTAGACAGAAACAAGCTTCCAAAACATATTGCTGTCATAATGGATGGAAATGGGAGATGGGCTGCCAAAAAGGGTTTACAAAGAATCTTAGGTCATGACACAGGAGTTAAGTCAGTTCAAGAAATAGTTGAAGAATCTTTAAATCTTAATATTCCCTATTTAACACTTTACGCATTTTCAACAGATAATTGGAGTCGTCCTCAAGATGAAATTGGAACTTTAATGAATTTATTAGTAAAGTACCTAAAAAGCGAATTCAATAAACTTATTAAGAATAATATTCGTTTAAATACAATTGGAAATATAGAGGCACTTCCTAAATTGGTCCAAGATGAAGTTAAAAGAGTTTCTGAAAAAACCAAAAATAATGATAAAATGGTTTTAACTATAGCATTAAGCTATGGTGCAAGAGAAGAAATTGAGGCTGTTGTAAAAAAGATTGCATTAGAAGTTAAAAATAATATAATTTCAATAGAAAATGTTGACCAATCAATTATAAATAAGCATCTTTACACCCGAAATTTGCCAGATGTTGACTTACTAATTCGAACTAGTGGCGAACAAAGAGTTAGTAATTTTTTACTTTGGCAGATAGCATATGCGGAATTATATTTTACTAAGGTTTATTGGCCTGATTTCGGTAAAAAAGATCTGCATAAAGCATTGTTAAATTACCAAAATAGAGAAAGAAGATTTGGAAAAACAAGTGAACAAATCAATGTATAAAATACATTTTAGCCATAAAGTATTTATATCTCTCATAATAACTTTAAGTATTGCATTTAAAATTCAGTCTCAAGTTCAGGATTTCAACGAAGGAAAAAAATATATTATTGATTCTATTATAGTTAGTGGTCTTAAAACATTTAATGCAAAAACTGTAATATCCTACAGTGGTTTAAGAAAAGGACAGTTAGTCCAAATTCCCGGAGAAGAAATAAGTGGTACTATCAATAAATTATGGAAATTAGAGCTCTTTAGTGATATTAATTTTTATGTATCAAATGTTTCAGGAAACCGAGCTACCATTGAAATAGAAATACAAGAGCTCCCGACACTAACCGAAGTTAAAATAATTGGAGTTCGTAAATCTAAATCAGAGACACTTATCACAGATACGGAGCTAACTGAAGGTAAAAAATTATCTGAAAGCTTTTTAATAAATACCCGTAACTATATTATCAATAAATACAAAAAAGAAGGGTTTTTAAACACTAAAGTTACCTTAAATACAATTCCTGATACCATTGGAAACAACAGTTTGAAAATGGTTGTAAATATTGATAAAGGAGATAGAATTAAAATTAAATCTATCAACTTTAATGGAAACGAAGTTTTTAAAGATATTAAATTGAAAAAAAAGTTAAAAAATACTAAAACAAAATTTACTGGTCGTTTTTGGAAAAAGTCAAAATTTATAAGTGATGATTTTACTGAGGATAAAGAAAATTTGATTAACTATTTTAAAGAAAAAGGGTATAGAAATGCTAGAATTATTTCGGATAGTGTCATAAATAATAAAGACAATTCTTTAACGATAAATATAGATGTTGAAGAAGGTAATAGATATTATTTTGGCGATATTAAATTTCTTGGAAATAGTATATATAATAATTTTCAACTTCAACAGGTTCTTGGTATAAAAAAAGGAGATACATATAATGGTATTCTCCTAAAAAAACAAATCGCTGACGAAGAAAAACCTGATGGAAATGACTTGACAAACCTTTATCAGAACAATGGATATCTGTTTTCTTCCATCAATGCTGTTGAAGTAACTGCTATTAATGATACTATTAATTATGAAATAAGAATAACTGAAGGTAAATTGGCTCAATTTAATAAAATTTCTGTTGTAGGAAACACAAAAACTAATGACAGGGTTATTTATCGTGAACTTAGAACTAAACCTGGTGAATTATATAGTAAAGATAAAGTTGTTAGAACAGTCAGAGAACTTGGTCAACTTGGGTTTTTTGATGCTGAACAAATAAGTCCAAATTTTAAAAATGTTGATCCAAACCAAGGGACGGTAGATATTGAATATGGACTAGTAGAATCTGGAGCAAGTCAAATAGAACTTCAGGGTGGTTATGGAGGAGGAGGTTTTATTGGAACTCTAGGGTTCTCATTTAACAACTTTTCAATGCAAAATATCAAAAACAAAAAAGCATATAAACCTCTTCCTATGGGAGATGGCCAGACATTAAGTTTAAGACTACAAGCGAGTCAATTTTACAGCACTTACAGTTTTAGTTTTGCTGAACCTTGGTTGGGTGGGAGACAACCTTTTCAACTTTCTACCTCATTATCTCACACAATTCAATATCGATATGACTATTTTACTGGAAGAGCGGATAAATCTCAATATATGCAAATTAGTGGCGCAAGCCTAGGTATAGCTAAGAGACTAAGAATTCCTGATGATTATTTTACTTTATCTCAATCTGTTCAATTTCAATACTTTAATCTTAAGAATTATTATACTGGATTATTCACATTTGGTGATGGAAAAGCTAATAATTTAAATTACACAGTAGCTCTATCAAGAAACAACACTTATACTAACCCTATTTTTCCAGTTGGTGGATCTTCTTTTTCTTTAAGTGGCAAATTTACTCTTCCATATTCTTTAATTACTGGTGAAGACTTTTCTAATATGGAAGAAAATCCTAATTTTCAATTTCAAAATGGAGATCCAGACATTCAAAAAATTGATCAAGCAAAGTTTATTTGGCTCGAATATTATAAAATAAAATTCATCGGCACCTGGTATACTAGAATTATAGATAAGCTTATACTAAAAACACAAACAGACTTCGGGTTTTTGGGAGCTTACAATAATGATCGTGGTAATATCCCTTTTGAACGTTTTTATCTTGGAGGAGATGGAATGGCTAATAATTATTCAATGGACGGAAGAGAAACAATCGCTTTAAGAGGATACCCTAATCAATCTTTATCTTCGAGAGATGGCTCTCTCTTGTATAATAAGTTTACTTTAGAACTTCGTTATCCAATAACTCTAAAACCTAGTGCCTCTATTTTTGCACTTACATTTTTTGAATCAGGTAATGGATATAATAGTTTTAGACAGTTTAATCCTTTTGAATCAAAACGTTCAGCTGGGTTGGGTGTAAGAATTTTTATGCCTGCATTCGGGTTGCTTGGTATTGATTTTGGTCATGGGTTTGATAGTACAACTCCTGGAGATACTTCACCTAATGGATGGGAAACTCATTTTATCATTGGACAAAATTTCTAAATCAATATTTTCATTAACAAAAAATAAAATAGATATTTTTTCGTTATAAAAACATAATAATAAATGATATGATTTCGAAATTTAATGTTATTGTTTTTTTAAAGAGGCTGTTTGTTTTTACAATTATTATTTCAAATAATTTTCTCAATGCACAAAGAGGAGTAAGAATTGGATATGTTGATATGAATGTTATTCTTGATAACATAAGTGAATATAAAAAATCAACTAAAATTCTAGACGAAAGAATAGTTCAATGGAAAAAAGAAATAGAGTTAAAAAAAATACAATTGTCACAATTTCAAAATCAACTTAATACTGAACGGGTTTTATTAACAACAGAATTAATAGCTGATAGGGAAATAGAAATCAATGATTATGCAAATGAGATTATTGCCTTACAAGAAAAAAGATTTGGACCTAATGGTGACAGAATAAAACAAAGAAAAAAGCTAATAACTCCTATTCAGGATCAAGTGCTAGTAATTGTTCAACAAATAGCCGTAGAAAAGAAATATGACTTTATCTTTGATCGATCTTCGGATATTGTTATGTTATATTCAGCAAAAAATTACGATATTAGCGACCTAGTTCTTAAAAGAATACAAATCAAAGAAAAAATTAAAGCGCGAAACGAAAAGTTAAACACTTTAAAAGTTAAAAATTAACAATCTGAAATAATAAAATTAAAATGAAACAATTAATTCAACTTTTCGCCCTTGCATTTTTAATGATAGCTCCTATACAAGTTGCTAATGCTCAATCAAAGGTTGCTCATATAGATGTTCAAAAACTAATAACTGACATGCCTGAAGTAATTGCAGCTCAAAAAGAATTAGAAAAGCTTCAAAAAACATACACTAATGATATACAAAACACTATTAAAGAGTTACAAGTTAAACAACAAACATACTCTGCAGATGCTGCAAATCAAACTGAAATAACTAATCAAGCTCGAGCTGACGAATTGCAATCAATGCAACAGAATATTCAAAAATTTGAACAAACTGCGGCTCAAGATTTACAAAAAAAACAACAGAACATGATGACTCCATTAATTGAAAAAGCTCGTGCAGCAATTGAAAAAGTAGCTGCTGCCCAAGGTTTTGATTATGTTTTGGATTCTACACCTGGAGGTTTTGTGATTATGGCCAAAGGAAAAGATCTATTAGCAGATGTAAAAAATGATTTAGGGTTTTAAAAAATTTTAAAAACAATAAAAAACCCATCAATTTTGATGGATTTTTTATTTAAACCAAGAAGAATATGTAATGTAGCTTTTAGCAATTCGATCAATTTCTTGACTTTTAAGAGAAGGGTCTACTGATTTTATTTTTTTTCCAGGAACACCAGCATAAACAGAATTAGAAGGAACAATTGTTCCTTTTGGTAAAACACATCCAGCCGCTACTATACTATTACTTCTTACTATACAGTCATCCATTATAATACTTCCCATGCCAACCAACACTCTGTTTTTAATAGTGCATCCATGTACTATTGCATTATTTCTAATGGACACATCATTACCTATATTTGTTGATGATTTTTCAAAAGTTGCATGAATTACGGCCCTATCTTGAATGTTTACCCTGTCTCCAATTCTTATTGAGTTAACATCTGCACGAATCACAGCCTGAAACCATACAGAGCAATTATTGCCTATTATTAAATCTCCAATAATAGTAGAGTTTTCAGCAAAATAACATCCCTTTCCAAATTGAGGAGTAAAACCTCGAACACTTTTTATAAGCATAACTAAAAATTTGATCGCCACTAAATTAAATAATATCAAACTGATGTGGTATTTTTGTAAAAAAAAATAATGGAATCTTTCAATGTGACTGGAAAAAGTGAGTTAGGAAATCCAATAGCTCATTTTAATATAGATAAACCTTTAGGTATTGCATATTCAATAAAATTCAATAATATAGATGATGCACAAGATGCTCCTATTGTGCAAAAACTATTCTATTTACCTTTTGTAAAATCTGTTACTCTCAATAATCAATCAATTCAAATCGAACGTTTTAATATTTTAGAATGGGAAGAAGTAATAAATGAAGTGACTGATCAAATCGAAAATTATTTGAACTCAGGTGATATTTTGCTTAAATCTGATGATACCGAAAAGAAAATTCCAATAAGTATTTATGCGGAAAGTACACCTAACCCCTCTGTAATGAAATTTGTGGCTAACAAAAAATTAGTTGAAAACAATGCTGAATATAAAAATATTGAGGATGCTAAAGGGGCTTCTTTAGTTATAGAATTGTTTAGTCTTCCATATGTAAAGGAAGTTTTTATTTCAGAAAATTATATTTCAATAACAAAGTTTGATATTACTGAATGGAATTCTGCTATTTTAGAAATTCGAGAATTATTAGTTAAAGGGCTAGGACAACAAAAGGTTTTGTTTAATTCTATGAGAATTGACACTTCAAAGATTGAAGTTAAAAATATAAATCTTACAGATATAGAAAAGAAAATTATTTCGATTCTAGATGAGTATATTCAACCTGCTGTTGCATCTGATGGAGGAAGTATAGTTTTTGACTCTTATATCCCGGAAAAACAAAGTGTAAATGTAATTCTTCAAGGAGCATGCAGTGGATGCCCTTCATCTACACTAACACTCAAAAATGGCATTGAAAACATGCTAAAGGAAATGATGCCGGGTCAGGTTGAAAATGTAACTGCAATTAATGGATAGTGAAATTAAATTTTCTAAGATTTAGTAGTATAAAACTCTTTTAAATAATATGGCTCAAAGGATGTAATATCTTCAAATTCTTGATTTTTAAACTTTTCGTGTGAGAGTTTAACCATATTTTTAGCCGATGGTTCATGCAATTCATCAATAACTTTAAACTTTGGACTTTCGATTATGTTTTTGGTCTTTTGTGATCCAACCCCAAAGGCCAGTAAATTATTTTTGGACAGATAATCCTTAAAACTATCTTCATTTAAAACTTCAGCCCATGTGTTTTTCACAATTTTATATTGATAATCTAAAATCTGAGTATATACCTCCATTCTTCTAGCATCTATCATTGGAGCTAAAAGAGTTCCTTTTGGAACACTAATGTTCTGAGAAAGAATTGATAAGCTATTTAAAGATATCAATTGAATGTTTAAGGAGTAACAAAGTCCTTTAGCTGCTGAAACTCCTATTCGAAGCCCAGTGTAAGATCCTGGACCTTTACTTACAGAAATTGCGGATAGTTTTGCCAGATTGATTTGGGAATCATCTATAAGTTTTTTTATAAATGGATGTAATTGTTCACCATGACTGTAATTTTCACTACTCTTTTCTATTGAATTGATAAGCTTACCATCACAGCTCAAAGCAACAGAACAGTTCTTGGTTGAAGTTTCAATATGTAAAATCCAATTTCCCATTAAAGAAACTTTTTTATTTTATTGTTAAAGGGATTCCAAAATAAAACTCTACAACTTTTAATTTAAAAATATAATCAAATTTTGCTCTAATCTGATCAGAAAGTGATTGTTCGTATCTCTGTTTCGCTTGAATATAATCGAATGAATTCATAATTCCAGCAGTATATCTACTTTCAGCATCATCAAAGGCATCTTTTCTTGATATTACTGTTTTTTGTACTGCTACATAAAATTTAAAAGCCCCACGAGCATCATTATATGATTGATTAATTTGACTTTCTAAATCTAGTTTTTGTCTATCAAAATTATTTTTTGTTCTCTCTAGATTTATTTTAGCTCTTCTAACTGAATTTTTAGATGCAAAACCATTAAAAATTGGGATATTCAAACTTAATCCATAATTCTGGCCTTCATTTATACTAAATTGATCTGAAACAGACAAAGGATTTGCAACTATTATATTTTCAACTTCCCTAACAACGGTTTCTCCAGAAGAAAGAACAGTCCCTATTGGAGCTAAATAATAATCTCCGGAGCCTACTAATCGATCAGAATAAACTAAACGATTACTATAACTATAGAAAGCTCTTAAAGAGGGTTGCAGAGATCCCTTTGCTATTTCAATTTCTTTCTCTGCTATATCAATATTAACTATTCCTAATTTAATGTCATTTCTAAAAGTCAAGGCCTTTTCGAAAATTGATTTTGGGTTTTGTTCTAAAATTTGAGAAAAAGGAACATCTAAGTCTTCAATCACAACACTAAAATTATCATAATCTGAAATTTGTAATAGCTGAGCTAAACTAATTTTTGATAATATAAAGTTATTCTCTGCTTGAATTATTGATTGTTCTTGACTTGCAATATTAGCTTCTAACTCAAAAACATCTCCACTAACTAAAACTCCACCTTCAATAAGAGATTCAGTTCTTTTTAATTGAGCTTGAGTTATAATTAATTGACTTTTTTGAACTTTTAAAAACTCAATATTAAACATTACTTGCAAGTAACTATTAGCTACTAGCAACTTTGTGTCATCAATCATATCATCTAATTGATATTGTTTGGCAAGAAGATTTAAATTTGCACGATGAAGTTGATTAATGTTTTGAAGACCGTTATATACATCAACGCTAATATTTGCTCCTACTGAGGTAAACTGAGTAGTTAAGTTCTCCAATAATCCTGTAGTAATATTTTGATTAAGCCCTACATTCCATGAATGTTGTGATTGTGCATTAAAAATTGGCAAAAAATTACCAATCGCACTTGACTTGTCAACAGCTGCATTTTCTATATCTAAAATTGATTGTTTTATTGAGATGTTTTTCTCAATAGCCATTTCAACGCATTCTTCTAGGGATAATGTTTGAGATAAAAGATGGTTAGAAAAACCAAACATCAATAAATAAAAAGTAAAAATATATTTCATATGAAATTATTAAATAGTTCAATTAATCTTCTTCATTATCATCAGTTTCTCCAATTTTTTGGGGCTTTGTCTGATTCCAAACTTTAATTTTATCTTCCATTGACACACCAGAAATAACCTCAATATTGATGCCGTCTGAAAGACCAACCTCAATATCTACTCGTTCAAAAGATTGGTCTTGTTTTTCAATTTCTACATAAGTTTTCTCAGTTGTTTTATCAAATTGAAGTAAAGCTTCAGATATTACCATTATACTGTCTTTTCTTTCTAAAACTAGTGAGGCATTAGCGCTATATCCAGCCCTAACACTAACTGAGTTATCTAAAAAAACATCTCCTTCGATTTTAAATTTAACTGCTCCTTGCTCTTCATTTCCTTTTGGTGCTATGAATTTTAATTTGGCTTTAAAATCTTTATTTTGAATTGCTCCTAAATTAACTGTTAATGGCATATCTATTATTAACTTTTCAACCTCGGATTCATCTATTTTACCTTCAAAAATCATTTTACTTAAATCTGCAATAGTAGCTATTGTTGTTCCTGCATTAAAGGTGTTACTCTCCACTACTTGATCTCCGGCTTTTACTGGAATCTCTAGAACTGTTCCTGCAATAGTTGCCCGAATGTTAGTATTCGCTGTTGAAGATCCACCAGCTGAACCTAAAAGAATCACTTGAAGATCACTTTTAGCATTAGCTAAATCTTGGTAGGATCTATTATAGCTTAGAGATGCATTTTGAAAATCTTGTTTAGATATTATATCTTTTTCAAATAAGGATTTATTTCTATCGTATTCAATTTTTGCATTATCAAGAATAATTTTTAATGATGCAACCCTCCCTTTTGCACTATTTAAAGATCCTTCGTTTGGAACAACTTTAACTTTTGCTAAAAGGTCTCCTTCATTAACTCTATCTCCTTCTTCAACAAATAATTCTTGGATAATCCCAGAAATTTGTGGCTTAATTTCTACTTCATCTTCAGGAATCACCTTACCTGTAACAACTGTTTTTTCTTCAACAGAAGAAATAAAAGGAGATTCTGTTTCATATATAGTAATTGATTTACTGTTTGTTTTTATGAAATAAGCAGCAGCAAATAATGCACCGCAAATTACCAGTGTAATACTTAAATATTTTAAAATTTTCATAGTGTACTAGATTTATATTATAAATTTATTCTTCTCTTAAGGCGTCTATAGGTTTAATACTTACTGCTCGTTGAGCTGGAATTAATCCGATTAAGGTTCCAAGTGTTACCATAATAAATAATGCTCCCAGAACTAAATATATTGGAACTGTTGGATTAGTGTATGGAAAGTCAGTCATATCAATGGTATATGCATTGATACCAGCTAAAACAAATGAGCCAAGAATAATTCCTAGAATTCCAGCAATTATTGTTAAAAAAACTGACTCTAATATTATTTGTACACGAACCTCTCCAGGGGTTGCTCCTAAAGCTCTTCTAACTCCAAGTTCCTTGGTCCTTTCTTTAACTGAAATCAATAAAATATTTCCAATACCAATAACTCCAGCTATAATTGTAGCAATACCAACAACTAATGATAAAAAGGTCATTCCTTCCGCAAAACCCATAATGCTATTAAAAATTTCACCAAGGTTAAAAGATCCAAAAGCTCTGTCGTCTTTAGGTGAAACTCTATGAATCCTTTTAAGCGTCTGTTTTACATCTTCTTCAACTTGAACAACATCTGCATTATCATAAGCAGCTATATTTAACCAACCAACAAAATCTCCAGTATTATATAAATTTTGATAAGTAGTAAAGGGGATAAAAACATCAGAGTCTGAGTCAAAAGGACTTCCCTGTCTAAAAACTAACACTCCAACGACCTTAAAGTAAACATTATCAACCCTAACATATTTTCCCACGGGATTTTCATTTGAATCAAATAAATCTGACGCTGTCTTTTCTCCAATAACACATACTTTTCTCTTGTTTTTAATATCTTCTTCATTTATAAATCTTCCTCCATCGTATATATCCTGAGTGGATATTTTTCTAAATTCTGGGAAATCTCCATAAACAGCATAACTTCCTGAATTATTATTTCTTACAATATTAGCTGGTTCTCCTCCGCTAAAACTACCTCGTGAATTTCTAGGTACTATATATTTAATTTGAGGAATTCTATTTCTTAATATTTCAACATCTTGAATTTTTAAATAAGGCTTTCTCCCAATTTTAAATCCATCATATGGAATACTTGTAGATTGAGCCCATACAAACATGGAGTTCATTGCTACTTTTTGAAACTGTCTTTCAAAACCATTATCTAAACCTTTAGCTGAACCAGATAAAGCGATGTAAATAAAAATTCCCCAAAGAACACCAACAACAGTTATTGCGGTTCGCACTTTATTTTTTTGGATTGATCCAAAAATTTCTTGCCACGTATCTCTATCGAAAATTATTTTTAAACTATTCATCTCTTAAAGCAACTATTGGTTTGATTGAAGCAGCTCTTTTAGCTGGAATATATCCTGCTATTGCTCCAAAAATAATAAGAATAAATGTTGAAAAAAGTGCAGTAGAAATGTCTACATAAGGATTTCTAATAAAAAACTTATCTAATGTATCTCCTAAATTTCGTAAAATCACAATGGCTATAATCATGCCTATAGAGCCAGATAATGTTGTAATGAAAATTGATTCTTGTAAAATCATTGCTATAACTGATCTTGGGGTAGCACCTAGTGCTTTTCTAACGCCTAATTCCTTTGTTCTCTCTTTAACAACAAAAACCATAATATTCGAAATTCCTATAATACCAGCTATTAGAGTCCCTAGACCAACAAAAGTAACTATATATTGAAGCACGCTTGAAAATTGTTCATTTTGACTTGCAGCTTGTGCTACATTTCTTATATAAATACCTTTTGAGTCAGTGGGATCAATAGATTTTTTATTTTTTAAAAATAATCTAAGTTTTTTTTCAAAAATCAGGGCAATTTGTGATCCTAATTCAGGCTTGAAACTAACTAGTATTTGATCAATTTTATCATTGCTTTTTTCAAGAAGCTGTCTTGTTGTATAAGGCATAAATATAATTCTTTCCTCTCTATCTCCTCCCTGATCTTGAAAAACTCCAATTACTTTGAAAGCTACTCCTGACAGGGACAAGTATTTTCCTATAGGATCTTCTTGTTTAAAAATATCTGAGGCTACTAATCTTCCAATAACAATATTTTTAGTTTTATTTTTTATGTCATTTTCATTTAAATACCGACCTTTCATCATTATTGTTTTTTCAAAATATTGATGCGAAGGTGCTACTCCTTGTGTAGAATAATTATTAGATTCATTTTTATAACTTGAAACTGCAAATCGGGTTATCCTTGGAGTTATATATTGTAGATAAAAAGGAAAATTTAATTTAATATCTTCTACGTCTGAATTTTTGAATTCAATTTGTCTTTTTGATTTGAAACCTTTATATGGTTTTGATGTTTTATGTGGAGATATTCTTAATGTATTAGTCGCGTCTTCAAGAAACTCTTCTTTAAAAGTGTTTTTTAAACCATTTCCAAAACCAAATAAAATAATAAAAATGAAAATTCCTAAAGCTACGGTAAACCCAGACAAAAAAGTTCGAAGTTTATTTTTTGCTATAGTTTGAAAAATTTCTTGCCAACGATCTAAACTAAACATACTTTGAAGCTAATACTTGTTTTACATTTTTATCTTCTACGATAACACCGTCTTTTAACTTTACAATTCTTTTACACATTTTAGCAATATCTTCTTCATGGGTAACTACTAAAATTGTTTTTCCTTCTTCATTAATTTTTTGAATTAAATCCATGACTTCACGTGAAGTAGTAGTGTCAAGTGCCCCAGTCGGCTCATCTGCCAATAAAACTTTAGGTCTAGCAGCCATAGCTCTTGCAATTGCAACTCTTTGCTTTTGACCTCCAGAAAGCTCACTAGGTAAATGAGTAGCCCATTCTTTTAGACCAACTTTTTCCAAATAATTTAAAGCAATTTCTTGACGTTCTTTTCTTTTTATTCCTTGGTAGTAAAGAGGTAAAGAAACATTTTCAAGAGCATTTTTATAATTTATCAAATTAAACGATTGAAATACAAAACCTAAAAACTTATTACGATATCTCGCTGCTTTAGTTTCATCTAAATCTTTTATGATTATATCATCAAGAGTATACTGACCTTCATCTAAAAGATCGAGCATACCAACTATATTTAGTAGTGTAGACTTTCCTGATCCAGATGAACCCATGATTGCAACTAATTCTCCTTCTTCAACTTTAAAATCAATGCCTTTTAAAACATGTAAAGTGTTATTACCCATTTTATATGATTTATGAAGATTTTTAATATTTATCATTAATTTATTTTTAATGCGAACAAATATACATTTTTATGATAGTTATTTATTCCAATTTAAGTGCTTTACTATTATTTATATTAGATTTGTTACAGCTTAAAAGGTTTAAAATTTATTCAAATATATATATAAAATAGTACTATGCAAAACATAGTACTATTTTTTAAAAATTTTAGTTAACATTTTTCATTTTTAGATTTAAATCATTTACAATGGTAAAAATCATATTTGTAAATTTAGGAGGCCCCATAAAACCTTGAACATTATTTGAATTACCATAATTTTCTTTAGGTTGTCCAAAAAAACCTAGATCTAATTTCTTGTTATCATTTTTATCATGCCAATACTGAACTTCATGTTTTCCAGGATTAAGGGAATCTATTGTCGCAAAGGATTTTCTATCACTATCAATAATCGGATTTTTTTTTATTGCTGCAATTTTGTTTTTATTTTCATCGAAAAGTGCAAGCATTAAAGATCCTTCATCATTTTTCAATTCTATTACTTCAATAGTTAATGTATAGATTTCTTTATCTTTCATGAAGGGAGAATTGTTTTTATTAAAATCTTCTTGCCCAAAAACTATCTGAGTATTAATAATGAGGCTAGTTAAAAGTGTTTTTTTTATTTAAACCCCGAGCATAGAGATAATGTAAAGTTGAATAATGTTTTGGTCAATATCATTATTTATTGTAAGATTGAAGTACTTTAAAAAAAAGTTCAAAGGATTTTTTACCCTTATTGGTTATAGAGCATATTGTTTTAGGATAATTTTTTTCAAAAGATTTTATAATTTTAATATAACCTGCTTCACTTAGTTTTTTTAGCTGAATACTTAAATTTCCTTTTGTAGCACCAGATATTTCAGATAAATTTTTGAAATTAGATCTCTGTACTGAAATTAAAAATGAAATTATTTTTAATCTAACTGGATTGAAAAAAAGCTTTTCTAAATCTTTATTCATTCTTACTAAAATAGAGAACTAAACCAGGGACCAAAAGGCCAAATATTTGGGCGATTATAGAGTAAACTAGTATATTAACTAATGGATAAAATTCAATACTATAAAATACCAAAAATAATATGACTCCGCCAGCACCAACAGATTTTGACTTTAAAATCAAACCATTTGTAGTCACAGTTACGGCTAATAATAAAATAATGTCTGGAACTGGATTTTGATTATTAATAATAGACAGTGGAATTATAACTAATATCCATGAAAAAACAAAAACTATCCATATAATTTTTATTACCCTACCTATATGTGTTTCATAACCCCTTTTAATCCTATTTTTAATATTATATTTTGTGGTATATACCATTCCTAATAAGGGAAGAACAATCCAGAAAATAACTGCTGAAAATTTAGTTTGTTGAATAAAATCTGTAAAAAAAAGATGAACTAAGCACATTACAATTATAAATATTCCCCAAAAAACAAAATTAAAACCTAATGGTTTAAGGTCTTCTTCTTTAGCTTTGTTTATAGCCTCATTTATTATATTAATTTGATCTTTTGATTCCATTTTAGTTGAATTTGAAAACAAATATAAACTAGTTTATATTATAAACCTAATAGTTGAAAAAAATTAACTTTTATATATCTTAAAGATTCTCCATGCCCCCAAAGCAACCAAAATATAAGGTATTGCCATTAAATAAACAATTCCATTATTAATTCCCTTGGCTGTTTTCTGCCCCTCTTCTGACTCTAAAACAGCTCTGCACATTGAACATTGTGCATTTACAGGATCAACAAATAATATTAAAATTAATCCCAATAAAAGTAATCTCTTAATTGAATTAGTTGACATAATATGGAGATATCATTAAATAAACTATCACACCAGTTACTGCTATATAAAGCCAAATTGGAAATGTAACTCTTGCAATTTTTTTATGATCTTCAAAAAGCTTAGAAATAGCTCTTACATAGGTTACTAAAACCATAGGGATAATTCCAATAGAAAGTATAATATGCGATATTAATATGAAAAAATAAACTCCTTTAATGAATCCCTCTCCTCCATATGATGTTGGATCAGATGTCATATGGTAGGCTACATACATTCCTAAAAAAACAACTGATAGAGCTATAGCGCACTTCATCAATCTTTGATGTAGAATGATCTTTTTTTGTTTTATTGAAATAAATGCAAAAACTAATAAGACTGCTGTTATAGCATTAATTGAAGCATAAATAGGAGGTAAAAAATTAAGGGGGACTACATTAGGTATTCTAATTCCAAATAAAATTGCCACTGCTACAGGTATGGCTATAGATAGAAGAATAATCCATTTTTTATACCTTAAAGTAGGTGTCATAGAATCTTCATTTTTTTCCATAATACTATTCTTTAAACAATTTTGGAATATCTTTTAAAAGCATTTCTGTTCCTTCAGGAATTTCTTGGTTTTCTTGGTCAATTCCAAGGTAATAAACAATTGGATTTCCATAGGAGTCTAATCTAGATCTGATGTACCCTTTTTTATCTACTAAGGCAAAATACCCTTGATGTTCAAATCCACCGGCAACCTCTGGATTAATTGATGAAAAAATATTAAACCCTTTATTCGACAACTCAAAAACAGATTCTTTATCTGAAGTTAAAAAATGCCAATTATTAGAAAAAACATCATATAATTCAGCATATTCTTTTAACACTTTTGGCGTGTCATGATCTGGATCAATAGTAAAAGAAGCTATCCCAAAATCATTCCTTTCACCAAATGCACTTTCTAGACGTTTCATATTTTTATTCATAATAGGACAGATACTAGGACAAGTAGTGAAGAAAAATTCTACTACGTATACCTTATTATTAAAATCTTCATTTCCAATAATTAATTGATCTTGGTTAGTCATTAAAAATGATGGTACTTTTCTCGCCTCACCATCTAGCGTAATATAAGATAAAGGCTCAGACTCTGAAGATCTATTATTTTCAATAATTTTAGAATTTGTGATTCTATCAATAATTACTGGAAATAATCTGACGGCTATAACAATCAGTATAAAAGACAAAATTAAGAAGTAATATTTTTTCATAATAGATGTCTACCTAACAGAATTTTTTTTTAACGCTAATCTATATTCTGCTAAAACAACTTTAACGTCATCTTCCATTTTATTATTTATTTCAGCAACTGATTGAGCATTATATCCAAACAAAGTTCCAATATCATCATCCCGTCCTCTTAAATTACTATTTCGATCAATTATAAAAACATAAGGCGTGCTCTGTTTTTCACCTAAGCTAAGTGATGTCTTCAAACTATTAAAATGATTTTTTATTGCTAAAGTTGAGCCCTTCATGAATTTCCAATTAACAAGATCAGTACCCGCGCCCTTAGATAGTTCCTGCTTTAACAACTCTACCTGATTTTCTTGATCATTAGTAATTAAAGAAACAAATTGAAAATCCTTAAACTGGTAAAAACGCTTATATATTTTTTGATTTAGATTAAAAGCATCACCCTTTTTTAAATCCAAATCTGAACCCCAGTAACATAAAATAGTAATATGATCATCCAGTTTAACATCCTCATCTCCTATATTAGTAAAAGACTTTAAGTCCAACACGTTAGTTGTTAGAACTGGCAACTTCGCAAAGTTGTTTTTACCTGAAGCAAAAAATAAATAAATTACAATTGGGAAAATGAATAAAATTCCAAGGACAATAAACTTTTGAATGTCTTTTTTCATTTAACCAAAAATATTAAAATTAGGTATTATTAAAAATTCCAGCTTACAAACCCCTCTTGCATAATGTTAAAAATATAATCTCCTTCAAGCAGAATTATAAAGGCCAGGTATGGAATCAGAATAATGAGAGGTAATACGATTGAGTTTTTTAGTCCTGATCGTTCATCCCGAATATGCATAAAATCCCAAGCAATATAGTATGCTTTAACTAGTGTTAAAATAATAAAAATCCAGTTAAGTAATTTAATTCTCAGAAAAGGTGTTATTAAAATTTGAGGTTTTACAATCCCCAGTGCAACTTCAATAGTTGTTACAATAGATAGGAAAATCAATACTCCCCAGATTTTTTGTTGATTTGATTTAAACTTTAGATAACCTCTAAATATTTCCAATTTATGTGAATCGTGTCCCATGCTTTATTTTTTTAAACCAGATAGAAAAATGTAAATACAAAAACCCATACTAGATCAACAAAGTGCCAGTAAAGACCAACTTTTTCAACCATTTCATAATGACCTCTTCGCTCATAAGTTCCTATAAGTATATTAAAGAATATAATTATATTGATAACTACTCCTGAAAATACATGAAATCCGTGAAATCCTGTTATAAAAAAGAAAAAGTCAGCAAAAAGAGGATTGCCATATTCGTTACGAATTAGATTAGCTCCTTGAACTACTAATACAGCACTTTCAATTTTAGCTAATGAATTTTCACGAGACAAAACGGTTTTACGTCCTTGGGCGTTAAGTTTCTCAGTTCGAATTAACAACTCTGAATCGTTTTCAAAACCAACTTTTACTTCAGAAACTGTTATCTCTGAAACGCTAGATTCAGTTTGAAACCATAATCCATTACTTTTTAAATGAGTTGATCGATCTGTAGGTAGATCAGTTGCAAATTCTTCAATTGAAACTCTTTTACCTGTTTCAGCATTAACAAACTGTAAAATTTGACCTCCCTTTGTTTCTAAAGCGCCATACTCTCCTTTTATAAAATTTTTCCATTCCCAAGCTTGAGAACCTACAAAAATTGCACCCCCAATAATTGTCAAAAACATATAAAATGCAACCTTAGCTTTTTTCATATGATGTCCTGCATCAACTGCCAAAACCATAGTCACAGAAGAAAAAATCAAAACAAATGTCATTAAAGCAACATAATACATTGGCGCATCTACCCCATGAAGAAATGGAAAATGATTAAACACCTCATCTGAAATTGGCCACGAATCAATATTTTTAAAACGGGAAAAAGCATAAGAAACCAGAAAACCAGAAAAAGTCAGCGCATCTGATACTATGAAAAACCACATCATCGTTTTACCATAAGTGGCTTCAAATGGCTTTTTTGCCCCCCCCCAAAGTGATTCATTTTCAGAATGCTCAGTAGCTGTTACTTCCATAAAAAAAATTAAAATTAATTTTCAACAAATTTATTAATTCTATTTATACAAAACCACAAATAAATACAAATAACACCAAAGAAAATCTAGAAAATGCCAAAAAACAACACCAAGTTCAATTCCTAGAGTATTTCCGGTAGAATATTTACCTTTCAATAAATTGAATGAGATAAAAAATAAAACCAATATACCCGCAATTAAATGTAACAAATGTAACAGTACTAAAACATATAAAAAAGATGTAGTGATTGAGCTTTGTGGACCAGTAAAATAATATCCTGAATCTATAATTTGGCCAAAACCTCTAAATTGATAGAAGATAAAAGTGAATGCTAGTAACATTGTTAAAAGGACAAAAATAAATGACTTTTTGGAAGAATCAATAGAATTAAAGTGTTTTGCCAGGCTGAATGTAACGCTGCTTAATATTAAAATAAATGTGCTTATTGTAAATGCTGAAGGCATTTCAAAAGAAATAAGCCAGTCAGATCTAGATGAGCTAACTACATAAGCGCTTGTTAATCCTGCAAAAGTCATAGTCATACTTACCATGCCAATTAAAAGCATCATTTTTTTTGCTTTAATATTTGTTTTTGCTGATGTCATCATTATCTTTTTCAATTAAAATTTATCTAAAACATATATAATTTGAACAGACGTTAAATAAAAAATACTTGAGTACATTAATTTTTTTGCAGCTTTATTAGTTTTTTGCTTCATAAGTCTAAGTGCAAAAAACAACATTCCTAAACCACAGAGAAGAACTAGAAGCCCTCCAGAAACAGACAGATTCAATGTTCCTGTATATTTAGTCATTGGTAATAAAGATATAACTACTGTCCAAACAGAATAGAAAACAATTTGAAATGCACTTGCATTATCAGTTTTTCCAGTTGGCAACATTTTAAATCCAGCTCTTTTATAGTCTTCGTCAAACATCCAAGCAAGTGCCCAGAAGTGTGGAAATTGCCAAAAGAATTGAAACAAAAATAAAACTCCTGGCTCTATACCAAAACTATTAGTGTATGCAACCCACCCTAACATATAAGGAATTGCTCCAGGAATTGCTCCAACAAACACAGATAAAGGAGTTATTATTTTTAATGGGGTATAAGTAAATACATACAAACATATTGATATCGCACCAATTATAGCTGTTTTAATATTTATTATATACAATATTCCTATTCCTAAAATGGACAAAAATAATCCAATAAATAAAACTTGAGATGAAGTCATTCTATTTCCTGGAAGAGGCCTGCCGGAAGTTCGTTTCATTAAACCATCTCTATCCCTTTCAATTAATTGATTAAAAGCATTTGAAGCTCCTACCATAGCATATCCTCCAACAAAAAGTAATACAATAGATGTTATGCTAATTGTGTCTGCTGCTAAAAAATACCCTGCTAAAGATGAAAACACAACGCTTAAAGCAAGTCTGATTTTAGTTAATTGAAAAAAATCATTAAGGGTAAATCTCAAGCCTGAAAAATATATAATTATTACTTAGGGTTAATTAATTATAAAGATAATTCATGTAATATAAAGTACCTATAATAATATCTTTTTAAATAAAAATCCCAGCATTTAGCTGGGATATAATTATTAATTTAATTTGAATGTTATCGGAATAGAAAACGGAACCCTAACAGGTCTTCCTCTTTGCCTACCTGGAGTCATTCTAGGTAATTTACTTATTATACGGCCAGCTTCTTTTTCTAAGTTTTTATCTGGCCCTCTCATTCTTACACTCCCTATTGTTCCATCTTTATTAATAATAAAAGTAACATAAACTTTTCCTTGAATTCCCATTTCCTGAGCAATGTCTGGATAGTCAAAGTTTTTTCTTATGTGCTTATAAATTTGATCTTGGAAACAGTTTCTTCGCTCAGATTTTTTTACCCCCTCACAGCCAGGATAAATCGGAACATCTTCAATAATAGCAAAAGGCACCTCAATATCTTCGTATTCTTCTTCAATTTCTATCTCTTCAATTTCAATAATTTCTTCTTGGTCTGTTTCAGTTGATTCAATTACAGTTTCTTCAACTTCCTCCTCATCCTCTACAACTTCAATAACTTCAGGTGCTGAAGGCGGAGGTGGAGGTGGAGGTGGAGTTTTAATTTGTTCAGTAATTGGAACGTCATCATCATCATCATCATCAACACTTAACGATTCATAACCATACACTTTAGCATATGTTTTCCATTCAATGGCACGCCAAGTAAATAGTAAAATAACAGCTAAACCTATAACAAAATAGAGCGGACTATTTTTTGAATGATCAGCACTTGGGTTTTTTTTTGGTTTCATACTTGGACGTTTGAAGGTGCTAATCTAAAAAAAATTGTAAAAATAACCTCATTAAATTTATCAATGTTGAAACAAAATAATTTTAAAAGATAATTTAATTACCATTTACCAACTTCTCATATCCGTCAGAATCAAGTAAATAACCTATTTCTTCTAAATTTGTTGCTTTAATTTTTATCATCCAACCATCTCCATATGGGTCATCATTAACAAGCTCAGGTCTTGCTTCAAGTTGCTCGTTAAAAGAATTTATAGTTCCTGAAATTGGCATAAAAAGATCAGAAACAGTTTTAACTGCCTCTACAGTTCCAAAAACAGCGTCATTATCTAAATTTTCTCCCTCTGTATCTACTTCAACATAAACTATGTCTCCAAGTTGGCTTTGAGCAAAATCAGTAATACCAACTGTTACTTCTTCTCCATCTAATAAAACCCATTCATGATCTTTTGTGTATTTTAAATTTTTTGGGACATTCATTGATTAGTTTTTAAAAAAACAAATGTAATATTTTAGCATTATTATTTATATTTTAATTGCCGAAATTGTATCTAATAGTTATACCAGACCTAATTGTCGTTTGAGGAAAAGCTGTTGAAATTGCAAATTCAGAAAAATTATGATCATAGAACAGAAGAGCTGTGAAGTTTTGAGAAATAGAATAGTCTGAACTGAATTTTATTGAAAGTTGAGTCTGTCCAGCAGTAACCTGATTATTATCATATTCCAAATTTCTGAGAACAGTTTGATTTTTTCTGTATGAAATATCAGCTTTTATATTTAAATCTCCTTTTAAAGTTAGACGTCTACCTCTTATTCTTGTATTCATCCTAAGATTTTTAAACCTGTATCCAAACCCTATAATATATTCATTTCCAAATGATTCGGTTAGAAGACTATTGTCTAGGCTTAAAGATAAAGCTCTATCTTTTTTTAACTCAGCAAGTAATTTAAATGAATTCTTTAATTCAATGTCTAACCTTATTAAGGGATTAAACTGCTCTACCAAATTTATGTTTGAAAATATTCTCCTATTAACAAAATTTCCTGCTCCATCTATTTTACTTAAAGCATTTAAATCATAATCCAAGTTTGCTTGGAAATTATTTATTGTATAGCTTGCTCTATAGCCATGAGAAAGAGTAAATCTTTGAAAAATCTTTTTGAATGATTTTAAATTATTAAAACCAGTGAATTTCATATTCCAATTAGGTAGAGAATTTTTACTCAAAGGGTCTGTTTTAACATCTTCAGGTGATAAACCTGAATATGCAGAAATAAAAGCACCAATTAGAACTAACTGATTGTTTTTTCCATAACCCATTGGAAATCCATCATTATCAGTTTCTTGATTGGACATTCCAGAATTAACTGCTAATCGATTTGCAATTTTAATTCTATTCTCTCTAAAAGTTTCAAAAACAGGATTAAATGTTCCGCTAGATGATTTAAAAGCAGTCTTTAAAAGTATTGTTGATGTTCCAAAATTGCCATAAAAATTAGGATTTAAAGGAACGTATTCAAGATTCTCAATCTTATAGTTTTCAGAACTATTTTCTGAATAATTATTTTCCAAGTTAAAATCAACTACTAAATCTTTAAATGGTGACCATTGAGCAGTAATATTTAAACTATTATTATTAACCTGAGTAAATGATTGATTGAAATTTGGGAAACTTGTCAGCCAGCCATTTCGTGCCACTTCATATCTAATATCAGCTTGATCTCCTAATGTAAAACCTACTGATGGCTGAATTGTTCCAATAAATCCAGTTGATGGAATATAACCGGGTAAAACTGTTCCATTATTTTCTGAATAATTGAATTGTATCCGTTTTAAAGTGTTTAAAATATCAACTGCTGACTTAATATATATTTTTGATTTCAAATTCGAATTTTTTGATTTTTTCTTTTTTGAATTTTCTTTTTTATTAATGACTGGTGTGAATTTATTTTGATCTGTCAACCTTAAAACTGAATATAATTTTTGAAATGAAATAGCTCCTGATAAAGTTTTAGTATTAGCATTTTGAATAGTATTTACACTTCCTAATCTATCTCCATTTTCAGATACTACATTTGCTAATGCTTGAGATCCTCTTTGCCAATTAAAATCTCCAGTATAAGTATAATTCCCATCAATAAAACTTAAAAAAGGTATATGCCGAAAAGGCAACTTATAATTTACAGATAAAGACTGTGCATGATTGTTTGTCTCCCCTAAACTCCAAATATCATGATATATTGGATTTGAATATTTACTATACTCATTATTAAATGAAGCATCTGAACCTCTAATAATTCTATTATTAGCTGCAGTAAAACTGAGTCTAAATGATTTAGTCAGGTTATGATTGATTTTATAATTCCAATCAAACAAGAAGTTGCGTTGCTCTAAATCAGGGAGAGACATTTGCTTGGTTGCATCTATATTTTCATTATATACTTCTCTAAATCTTTGTGTTCTGAAACTTCTATTAATTCTTGATGTAATTGCTATATTATTTGGCAAAGGATTAAAATTCAACTCCTTTAGCCACTGCCAGTAACTTTTTTGACTAAATGTTTTAATTTTAGAAAATGGTTGTATTTCAAATTTACTGAATGTATATCCATAATTTGCTGAAAGAAGTAAATCAGCATTTTTTTGATTTTCAATCTCATAGTCATGATGTTGCATTTCATTATATGCGTATGAAAAGTCAAAATTTTCTGGACTATATATTCGTTTTTTATTTTTACCTAATTTTAGTTTTCTAACTCCAATTAAGCTGATACTTTTTCTTTTAGTATAATCAATTGATTGACTCCTAATAGAATCTTTTTGTGAATTTCTAGATGAAATTTCTAATCTATCTTTTAATAAAATATCCTGATAAAAAGGGTCATACTCAGGAGTGATTATTGTTTCGCCAAGGCCAAAATTGATCGGCAATTGTATTCCCCATTTTTTTGGTAACAATTTACCCATATTCACTTCAGAAATCAAATCATATTGTGAAACTGCTTCTCTATTGCTCTGGTTTGGAGATTGGTCTATCGTTCCAAAACCTACAGTTGAAAAACGACCAGTTGCTGAAATTGAAGCAAGGTCAGCAATATTCGCATCCATAGATCCAATTGCAGCCCAACCTCCTTGGGAGTCAATGCCAGCTATTCTAAGCTCATTAAACCAGACCTCCCCACAAAGAGTTTGACCTAAATTAGTTGATGGATTTTTCACACCAATCATCAAACTTCTTATGTTTCCTAAGGAAGGGTTACCCTTTATAGCAAATTTATATTTCTTTGATCCAGGTAAATCGCTTATTGAAGTAAACTCTTCTATTGTATTTAATTCCTCATCAAAATATGACACACTACCAGAACTCATTCTTTGTAGAGACTTAGCTTTTAATTTAGCTAATAAATCAATTGAAACTTCAATAGAATTTTTATCAGGAATCCAAACAGCTTCAGCACTTAAATTGTTTGAAATGTTCGATTCATATTCGGTTGGTTTAAGTGGGATCTCAATTTGGTAATAATTATCTTTATAATCACTTCCTACCCTAATAAATGCAACTAACCTGTCATCAAAAGCTTCAGTTGAACCTTCACCTGGTAATGGAGATTTTCCTAGTATTGATTCTGCATGAAGAAACATTTTGATTTTTTTATATTGTCTCATGTCAATTTCAACATTTTTAAAAATTCCTCTTGAATCCATCGGTTGAAGATCACATATTCTAAAAGATAGCGATTGTTCATTTTGCCTAATAATTGTATTATTATTATTTATTTGTTCACGCTGAATAGTAGGAGGTAGAATGTAATTTACTGGAGTTCTGTTTTCATTTTCTAAAATATTTACTGTACTTATATCTACTGTTGTATTTTTATTATCAATTAAGTTTTCATTAAGCTCTCTATTATACCTCCTCCAATCTCCTCTGACTAAATCTAAAGTTCCAAAACGAAAAACCGTAGGTTGGTTAAAGCCTCTTAAAACCATTCGCATAAATCTAATTGATCTTAGGTCTTGAATATTATTTATCGATTCAAAATAATTTGAATAATTAGACGACTCATAATATTCCTTTTTCATAGGCACTTTAAACTGTATCCATCGTGTTATTATATTATCTCCATTCGGTAGATCTACTTTTACATTTTCGCGAACGTCCGTAATGAAAGGATGATTTCCAACTGTCATTGATCTTGAAATAGGTATTCTGTATTCAAAATAACTATCAATTGTATTCATGCTTTGGTCCTGATTAATGTCTTCACTATCAGGCTCAGTTGTGTTTCCTCTGTCTGTATTGGAAAATGAAATTGGGGAATTTCCTTGAGTACCATTATAATTTTTATATCTATTTAAGACACCTCCTTCGGCTGAAACAAAATATTTGTAATTGTCTCCAGCAGGATCATCTTCAGTCCCATTAGTGTATATGTTTTTTTCTTCTAAATCAGACAGACCATCAAGACCTAAATCTTGTAATACTCTATCCTGCTCAATTGTATTAAATGCATATAAAAGCGACTGTGTAGCTGGAACTTTTCCCCATGATGTGTTTTGAATCAAATTTTCTTCACCAGAACCAGGAAGTCCATTTTCATATTGCTTTCTCCCATCTTTTAATATATCTTCAGATATATTTCCTAAATGAAAAATAAGTTCTCCTAGCTCATCTTGGTTTTCAGGTGTTTCTGAAAAAGTATCTAATAGCCAAAACTCAATGAACTCAACATTAGATTGCTCAAAATTAGTAGAACTAATTGGTCTTATTATACTTGACCAGTTTTCAGATAAATTAGATTGAAAAATTCCGTTATTAGAATTATTATATGGTCCTTTTTCATTTGGATAATGTGCTAAATCAAAAGTTTGCTGAACTGTTGATGAGCCTTGAACTAAATCTTGTTCAGGAAAAATCTCATTAATAAAAATTCTTCTAGTTGTATTTAACGAAATATCATTATTATTAATTCCATCTGGTCGACTATTTGTATAAAAAATTGGATCAATTGAATACCAAGCCAATTTAGCTCTTCCATATCCTGAAGCGATATCATTATTTGACAAACCTGATCCTTTAAAATTTTTATAGGGTACGCTTCCTAATTTCCATGAAGTAAAACCTTTAATATCAATATTTATCTGCGCTCCTTCAAAATCATCTATATAAACATTTACTTCGCCATCAAGATTTGTGTTTCTAGGATTTCCTGAAATTAATGAGGCCACTTCTCCACGAAAAGATAATGTTGATGGTATATCTGTCTGAAGCGATGGAATTTTATTGATTAATCTTGTTAAAAATGGTAATTCAGTTGAAAAGTTAGTATTAAAACCAATCATTGTATTATTTACTGGCTCAGTTCCATAATTTGCTTTTTGAGTCAAAGGAGTTTCATTCAAGTTTAAAAGTGTTCCTCCAACTACTACTTTTTCATTAATTTGATGCTCTATATTTACCCCAGCAAACCTTTTGTTTTGCTGATTAAAAAAAGAATTATTTTCCAGGGAAATGGAAATTGGAATATTTGATGCTTTTAGTCCAGGATCAAGAATTTTAACTCTACCTATGTCGTAATTAACTGTATAATCAATCCCTTCTTGCAACAATCTTCCCCCTGCTGTAACTTGAACTGATCCCCTTGGTATATTAAATGCACCAACTGATATTCCATCATCACTAGTTGATGAATACCTTCCCTTTAATTGAAATTTGTTTTTCTCTGAAACTTCAATTGCAGCAGCCTTAGTTAATGAATACATCTCTTTAAAAACATATTGTTTTTGATTATTGTTAAAAGTATTTTCTTGATTGTAATTTTCAATACCACTAGGACTCTTTAAAACATTAAACAAAAATGAT
>Ga0209501_10000387_pt1 | contig 53317 bp, 47 predicted proteins | sample ArcticOcean_MG_C_4_FD_187434 | JGI IMG/M metagenome (GOLD analysis project Ga0209501, IMG submission 187434) | Marine microbial communities from western Arctic Ocean - ArcticOcean_MG_CB4_134 (SPAdes) (version 2) | ecosystem: Environmental > Aquatic > Marine > Oceanic | place: Arctic Ocean...
GAGTGGTTAATTTTTATTTTAAGTATACAATTAATTCATTTTATAGGAACTTGGAGATTGTACTCAATAGCTGGAAGAAAATCATGGGAGTCAGCAATTCCAATATATAACGCCTTTGTATTAATGAGTATAATAAAACGACCTAAATGGTGGGTGATTTTATTATTTATTCCAGTCATCAATTTAATGATGTTTGGGATTATATGGGTAGAAACCATTAGAAGTTTTGGTAAAAACTCAACCAAAGACACCTTATTAGTTATCTTTTCTCTAGGTTTCTACATTTTATTTATTAACTACTCTAAAAAAGTCAATTACCTTAATGATAGAAATTTAAATTCTCATTCTACTTTTGGAGAATGGCTTAGTTCAATGATGTTTGCAATAATAGCAGCTACATTAGTTCACACATATTTTATTCAACCTTTTATTATTCCTACTGGATCATTAGAAAAATCTTTACTAATTGGGGACTTTTTATTTGTAAGTAAATTTCACTTTGGAGCTAGAATTCCAACTACTCCTTTCGCAATACCTATGGTTCATGACACATTACCACTCATCAAAACAAGGTCATACCTGAAAAAACCTCAATTACCTTTTTTACGTCTTCCCGGTTTTCAAAAAATTAAAAGAAATGATATTGTTGTTTTTAATTGGCCAGCAGATACAGTTAGACAATTTTTTGTTAGAGAAAAAGGTGTTAGAAAACCAATTGATAAAAAATCTAACTATGTTAAACGTTGTGTTGGAATTTCAGGAGATACTTTAGAAATAAGAGATGGAATTACATATATAAATAATTTAGAAAACATTTTACCTGAATGGGCAAAAATTCAACATACATATACCGTTTATAATAATGAAGGAATTTCTTCAAGAAAACTTTTAAAGCATGGAATTAATGATTTTGAAAGAATATATCGAATAGAAAACATAACTCAAAGTTCCTATCAAAGCCTAATACCTTACATTATAGGGCGACAGGGAAATACAGTCGAAAACTTTTCTGTGATTACACCCGCAAGGGGATTACCTGTAAAACTAGTTCGAAGCCTAGGCCTAAAAGTGTCCGAATTAATGACTAAGAAAAAAACAATAAATACAACTTTTGATAATGTATTAAAATTTCAAGAACTTGAAAAACACGATAGTATTATTAGAAATATATCAAAAATTAAAACCCCTAATGAAAGCTTTTTTCCTAATAGAATAACATTTGATTGGAACGAAGATAATTTTGGGCCAATTATAATCCCTAAAAAGGGAGCTGAAGTAGCCCTTAAAAACAAGACCTACCCATTGTACAAAAAAATAATTGAAGAATATGAGGGAAATAAAGTGACTAGACGAAATAATACTTTTATTGTTAATAATCAAACACTAACTTCATATACTTTCAAACAAAATTATTATTGGATGATGGGTGATAATAGACACAGGTCAGAAGATAGTAGATTTTGGGGTTTTGTTCCCGAAGATCATGTAATGGGAAAACCTGTTTTTATCTGGATGAGTATTGATGGGTTTAATGATGGGTTTAAAAACTGGAGAGTTCGTTGGGAAAGAGTTTTCTCAGTGGTACATGGTGAAGGTGAAAGAAAATCTTATCTTCCACACTTTCTGTTCATTATTGGATTATGGCAAAGTTTTGTTTTCATTCGAAGAAGAAGAAATAAAAAGATTTCTAAATGATCTTAATACCAGCTTATTTACCTCCAATAAGTTATTTTAAAAGTGCAATTAATCAAAATAAATTGTCGATTTGTATTAACACAAATTATCAAAAACAAACTTTTAGAAACAGGTGTATTATATATGGTGCTAATGGTCTTCATAAACTTACAATACCAATAACTAATAACTCAAGAGTTAAGAAAGATAAAGACGTAACCATTCACAATGAAATGCAATGGCAAAAAAACCACTGGAGGGCAATAGAATCAGCTTATAAATCATCTCCTTTTTATGAATACTACCAAGATGAATTAGCTCCCTTCTTTTTTAAGAAACAAAAGTTTCTTTTTGACTTTAATTTTAAAATTTTAATTCAAATTTTAAAATTTTTAAATACTTCTATTGAAATTAAAGAAACAAATCAAATCGATGATATTTCTAAACTTAATCAAATATTAAATCCTAAAAAGAAATCAACTAATTTCAAACCCTATAATCAAGTTTTTCTAGAGAAAGACGGCTTTCAAAGTGATCTAAGCATAATCGACGTTTTATTTAATCTTGGTCCTGAAACGTTAGATTATATTAGATCACTTTGAAAGATATTTATTTTTTTCCAGCATTAAACAAAGTTTCTTTTTCCTTTTTAGTGAGACTTTCATATCCAGAATTAGAAATTTTGTCTAAAATGGAATCAATCTCAACTTGATTGTTTTGAGAATTTTTGTTATTTGATGAACTTTTTTTAGAACTATAAACTGTCTTTAACGAGGGTTTAGAAAATACTTTAGTTAAGTATTTCCATAATTTTTCAAAAGATGATCCAATATCATTTCCACGAGATAAATTTTGAGCATAAATAAAACCCAAAATAGCTCCCCCCAAATGAGAAATTCTTCCCCCAGCATTACCATAAGGAATCATCACTAAATCAACTGCAACAAAAGCAATTCCTATATATTTAAGTTTTAAATTAAAAAATAAAAGTCTAATTTCAGTCTCAGGATTATAAGTGCATACAAAAATCAAAACAGCCATAACTCCTGCTGAGGCACCAATCATTGGAGGAAAGCTTCCTTGAAACACAGGAAAAATTAAATAACTTAAAACAAATAAAATCCCTCCAAACAAAACACCTAAAAAGTAGGTGTTTATGAATGTTTCTTTTTTAAAAAGATTGAGAAATATTGAGCCAGCATAATAAAGCATTAACATGTTCCAAAATAAATGAGGGATTCCTCTGTGGAAAAATGAATATGTCAATAATGTCCAAGGTTTTAATACTAAAATAGAAAGTTTAGGTGATAATTCAACCCATGAAATAAAATTTCCAGAAGAAAAATTGAAAAGAAATAATATTGTATTAATAATAAATGGAATAATAAAAAATAAAATATTTATTACAATCAATTTTTCAGAAATAGAAAAATAGTTATATCTATTTTTCAAGTTTTGCCAATCAATCATTAATCCCATCTTTTATTATTAAATTGATTTTTTTTCCAATACTGCATCATAATAAAACCTGTAAAAGCACCACCTACATGAGCAAAATGGGCTATTGGCCCAATAGAATAAGATGAAAATCCAAAAAATACATCTGCTGCAATAAGTAAAGGAACCAAATACTTAGCTCTAATTGGAATTGGTGGAAACAACAACATCAACTGAGTATTAGGAAATGACATTGCAAAAGCAACCAAAACACCATACAATGCGCCTGAAGCTCCAACCAAGACTGAATTATATGCTGAAAATGCACTTTGAAAAGTTTCAACTTCAATTAAATTAATAATATTAGATGGTAGTCTAGAGGAAGAATAAAATTCTGAAATGATTGAAGAATTTATATTTAGATTCAAAAAAATATCATTAGCCTGATTAACCTGAAAGCTATACAATAACAATTGTAATGCTGCAGCTCCAAGCCCCGTTGATAAATAAAAGAAAATAAATTTATTTTTTCCCCACATTTGCTCAATTGGGGTTCCAAACATCCAAAGACCAATCATATTAAATAAAATATGAGAAAAATCACCATGCATAAACATATGTGATAATACTTGCCAATATTGGAATTTTGGTGATTCATAATAATGTAATGCAAATAAATCATAAGTATATTCACCTATAAGCAAAGTGGCTAAAAAAAATATACCATTTATTATCAGGAGGTGTTTAACTGTCTCGGAAGCTTTCCGCATTAATTAATTTTTTTATCAATTTCGATTGCATCTAAATTAACGAAAATTGGACGATTAAATGGAGATAGGTTTTTTTCTTTACAAGTAAATAAAGAAGCCAAAAGATCCTGTTGCTCTTCAATATTTAATATTTTTCCATTTGGTATAGCCATCACTTTACATAACTGTTTTGAAATAGCATCACCTTTACTAAATCCATTAAATTCGATTTCATTAGAAAATAATTTGTCAAATAATTGATCTAATTGCTTTTCATTAAACAAAACAGGGATAGCTGTGAAGTTTATAGTTTTGGAGCCATCTAAATGAAATTCAAAACCTAAAGCTTCAAGCACAGTTTTATTTTCTTTAAAATAAATTAATTCTGATGCACTTATAGGTGTTTTAAAAGGAAATAAAAGGTTTTGACTTGGAGTGTTTTGTAAAGATAAATTAGACAATAACTTCTCATAGAGTACTCTTTGATGTGCTCTATTTTGATTAATTATCATCAAACCTGAGGGTAATGCGGTAATTAAGTATTTATTAAATAACTGAAAAACTTTAATTTGTTTAGGATTAAAGTCAGAGTCTAAACCATGGATAACTTTTTGAATACTTTCAGATTCAAACTCAATTTGGTTAATTTTTTGATTTGATTCTAGAGAATATATACCTAAACTTTCTTTAAAAGGATTAAATGATGAATCAATTGAAACCGAGGGACTAGAAGGTGTTTTTTCCTTATATGAATAAGGTGTATCCATTGAGGAATCTCTATCAAAATCTAATGTAGGTGATACCTGAAAAATACCTAAACTATGTTTAATAGTAGACCTAAGAATAGCATAAATACTTTGTTCATCTTCAAACTTTATTTCAGTTTTAGTTGGATGAATATTAACATCTATCTTATCGGGGTCTACATCAAGAAAAATAAAATAACCAGGGTGATATTCAGAAGATATCAAACCTTCAAAAGCAGAATTTACAGAATGGTTTAAAAATGGACTTTTAACAAATCTATTATTAACAAAGAAAAATTGTTGTCCTCGAGATTTTCTTGAACCTGAGGGTTTAATGACAAAACCACTAATTTTAGCAACAGGGGTATCTTCTTGAACTGGAACCAAAGAGTTTGATACTTTAGATCCAAAAATTGTGGAAATTCTTTTTCTTAAGTTCGTTTTTTTTAAATCAAATATTTCTTTTGCATTTTGAACAAAAGAAAAGTTTAAATCTGGATGAGCTATTGCTAATCGATTAAACTCTTCAATTATATGACGAAGTTCAACAGAATCAGATTTGAGAAAATTTCTTCGAGCAGGAATATTATAAAATAAGTTTTTTACAGAACATGAAGTCCCTAATGGCGCTACTTTAAACTCTTCACTCTCTATTTTATTACCTGCAATTTTTATAGATTTTGCAGTAGAATCTTTAGCAGTTCTGGATACAGCTTCAACATGAGAAATAGCTGAAATAGATGCAAGAGCCTCTCCTCTAAAACCTTTTGTTTTTAAACTAAATAGATCTTCAGCAGATTTAATCTTAGATGTAGCATGTCTTTGAAAAGCTAGAGGCAATTCATTATGTGAAATTCCATTTCCATTATCTATTACTTGAACAAGAGTTTTACCTGCATCTTTAATTATTAAATCAATATTTGTAGCACCAGCATCAATAGCATTTTCTATCAACTCCTTTACTATCGATGAAGGTCGCTGGATCACTTCTCCTGCAGCAATTTGATTAGCAACGTGGTCAGGTAATAAAGTTATTATATCTGGCATTAACCTCTACTAAATATTGTTAAATCAAAATCAATTATATAAAAAAAACAAAAAAACAAAAAAATAATAATGATTAATAATGTTGGTGTAATCGATCTGTTACTTCGTGACCGCATTCTTTGTCTGATATCATACCAAGAACTTCCAAAATCATTTTTATTATAAATTTCTTTATATTTTGAGAACTTGGAGTCGAAATTATAAATATTCCCAGAATCTTTCCCTTTATAATATCTTGGAGTATAATTATAACGTTTATTTTTTCTTAATTTAAAAAGACTTGATTTCAACTTTTAAAATAATTAATGAATTTAAATATAATTCAAAATATAAGTAATCCCTAGGCTAATTTTGCTATTTTTAAAGCACTAACAGCAGCTTCAACTCCTTTATTACCATGCTTGCCTCCACTCCTATCTCTAGCTTGATGTATGTCATTATCAGTTAATACACAAAAAATTACAGGACAACTTCCTTTTGAATTTAACTTAGCTATACCATTTGTAACACCATGACAAATAAAATCAAAATGTTTTGTCTCTCCCTTAATAACACTTCCAATAGCAATCACAACATTAAATTTTTTATCCTGAGCAAATTTAGAACCATAAACTAATTCAAAACTACCTGGAACATTATATCTAATAATGTCTAATTTATGGACATTATGATTAATAAGAGTAGTTAAAGCGGCTTTATATAATTGCTCTGTTATTTCAGAATTCCATTGAGATACAACCAATGCTATTTTAAGACCTTTACCATTTGGAACTATGGAAGAATCATATTCTGAAAGGTTACTTTGTAAAGAAGACATTATTTAATATTTTCTAAACGTCCAATTTGTACATCAACCAATTGTGCTTCAGATACTTGCGGAAATTCTTCTTTTATCCTTTTAAAAAATTTAATTGCAGTAGAGTGCTTTCCAAGTTCTGCTCCAGTCATTCCTGCTTTGTATAGATATTTAGGAGTGCTATAGCTATTAGCACTCGCATTAAAAGCTTGAACATAATAATCATAAGCTTCTTGAGTCTGCCCTAACTGAGCAAAAGCATCTCCAATAGCACCTTTAGACAAAGCACTTAACATTATATCATCTGAATCAAACTGATCTAAATATTTAATAGCATTTTCGTAATCTTTTATGTTTAAATATGACATACCAGCACTATAAGTAGCTAATTTTGAAGCCGGCGTGCCCTTATAATTTTCAATTATATCTAAAAAACCGTATCGCCCTTCACCTCCATTTAGAGCTCTCTTATAGAGAGAATCAGAGTTTGAACTATTCAAAGCTATTTCAAAATAATATTGAGCTTGATTTAACTCACTAACTGCATCATTAGATCTAGGCTCAATCACGAATTTATCATAACCTAAATAACCAAGTGTAATAAATACAATACCACCTACAATAACCAAAATATGATTTTGGTATTTGGCAACTATTGATTCTGTTTTGCTAGCAGTAGAATCTAAAGTTTCGAATACTTCAGCAGTTGCGCTTTCAGTATTTTGATTTTGTTTAGATTGAGCTTTATTAGATCTCTTTTGTCCCCGTTTTTGATAAGTGGCCATTATATAAATTTTAGCTCTCAAAAATAGCTTTTTTTTATGAGTTTTAAAATGTATTTAACAATACTTGTAAAATTTAAGATATTATTAAATAGACTATTATATTTGCTATTATGCATATTCAAAAGCTAACATTAACAAATTATAAAAACATATCTTCTAAATCTTTTGATTTTAAATCATCTATAAACTGTTTTGTTGGAAACAACGGTGTTGGAAAATCAAATATTCTTGATTCAATATATCATCTGGCTTTTGGAAAAAGTTTTTTTAATCCTACTTCAGTCCAAAATATTAAATTTGACAAAACATTTTTTGTGATTGAAGGCAATTTTTTAATTAAATCAAGAGTTGAAAAAATCAATTGTAGTTATAAAAAGGGACAAAAAAAAGTCTTAAAAAGAAACAATAAAATCTACAACAAAATTTCTGAACATATAGGACTAATACCTCTAGTTATGATTTCTCCTGATGATATTGATTTAATAAATAAAGGAAGTAGTTTTAGAAGAAAGTTTTTAGATAGTATTTTAGGTCAAATTCATTCAGATTATCTTACAAACCTTCTTAGCTATAATAAAGTTTTAGCACAAAGAAATTCATTATTAAAATATTTTGCTTTAAATCATACTTATGATCAAAAATCAGTTGATATATACAATGATCAGTTAGAAAAATTTGGTTTACCTATTTTTGATAAAAGAAAGGAGTTTATGAAAATTTTTTCTCCTCTTTTCAAAAAAAGATATGAAGCAATGAATAGTGGAAATGAAAAAGTAAAATTAAATTATGTGAGTGCTTTAGAGAAAGATTCTTTATCTGAGTTACTTTCAAAATCTTTAAATAAAGATAGAATTTTTCAATATACTACTGAAGGAATTCATAAAGATGATCTAGATTTTTTAATCCATGAAAAGCCAATTAAAAAATTTGGAAGTCAAGGGCAAAAAAAAACATTTCTAATATCCTTGAAAATTGCTCAATTTGATTATCTGAGAAATGAAAAAGGAATGTCACCAATTATTTTACTTGATGATATTTTTGACAAACTCGATCAAAAAAGAGTTACAAACTTATTAAAGTTAATACTTGAAGAAGGTTTTGGCCAAATATTTTTATCAGACACACATGAGGATAGAACTTTAAATGCATTAGAATCCATTAAATCTGATTTTGAATTTTTCAAGCTTGACTAAGCTATAATAAACTATTTCAATGAAAAAAGTTAAACATTTTCTAATTTTAATATTTTATATACTATCAATTTCTTTTACATTAAGTTGCACCCCAATAAAAAAAATTAACCAAACTCTATTAAATGGTTATTGGAAAATAGATTTTGTGTCTCAAAAAAATGAAATATTTAAACTTAAAGAAGATGCAGTTTTATTAGATTATTATTTTTTAGATAAAAATAACGGTTGGAGAAAGAAAATAAGACCATTAATTAATAATCGTTTTGAAACATCAACCGACACGACCTTTTTTGAAATTATAAATAAAGAAAAGGAAGCACTTTTAATTTTTGAAACTAAATGGCATGATTGGAATGAAATGATTATTGCATTAGATAGTATTTCACTAATTTTAAAAATTCAAGACAAAAAGTACCATTACAAAAGAATTAATCCATAATATTATGAGTAACAGGAAATTTGAAGTACAAAAACTTTCTCAGGTATTACGTCAGTTCTCAACTCAAAAACCAATAGCAAAAGGTTTGGAAGAATTGAAAATTAACGAATTATGGAAACAAATAATGGGTAATAATATCTCTGTTTATACAGAAAGAGTAAAATTAGAACAATCTGTGTTATATGTCAAGATTAAAAGTCCTACTCTTAAAGAAGAACTTAGATTTGGGGGGAATAAAATAATTAAACTCTTAAATCAAAATTTTAAAAGTGAAAAAATTAAACAGATTATTTTTCACTAAAAATTTCACGATTTGAAAAGTGAAAATTACATTCAATAAAAGCGTTCTCATCAGAATCAGATCCATGAATGACGTTTTCACCGACTGATTTAGCAAACAACTTTCGAATTGTTCCCTCAGCAGCTTCTATTGGATTGGTTGAGCCTATTAATGTTCTAAAATCATCTACTGCATTATCTTTTTCTAAAACCATTGCTACTATTGGACCTCTAGTTATAAAACTAACCAAATCATTGTAAAAGGGCCTTTCGTTGTGAACAGAATAAAATGACTCAGCGTCATGTTTTGTTAAATGAGTAAGTTTTAACGCTACAATTTTAAAACCTGCTTTGTTAATTTTTTCTAAGATTGAACCGATATGACCATTTTCAATACCGTCAGGCTTGATCATAGAAAACGTTATACTACTTGACATGTTTTTAATTTGAGGCAAAGTTAAACATTTGAATTAAGCACAAAAATCCTAGCATTAAAAAAGTATAGCTATCTTTGGTATTTGTAATTTATATGAAAAATAAAAAGTCAGAATCTCAAATTAAATCACTCATTGAAGAGTCCTCCAATTGCGTAATTATTCCTCACAAAAATCCAGATGGAGATGCTATAGGTAGTTGTTTGGCATTAAATCATTTTCTATTAAATAAGGGTTTAAATTCAATGATTGTTTCTCCTAATGATTATCCGAACTTTTTAAAATGGATGCCTGGAGAGAATGAAATTTTAAATTTTGAGAATGACACTTCCAAGGGAATAGTTAAAATAGAAAATGCTGATTTAATTTTTACGCTCGATTTTAATGATCTTTCAAGATCTGGAAACATGTGTGATTATATTAAAATGTCTTCGGCAAAAAAAATAATGATTGATCATCATGAAAGTCCTAAAGATTATGCTTTCATTAAGTTATCTCATCCTAAAATAGGATCAACTTGTGAAATCATATATAATTTAATAAACTACATAGATTCAGATGCTATCAGTTCTAATATTGCTTCATGTTTATATACAGGAATAATGACTGATACTGGATCATTTAAATTTCCTTCAACAACTGCTGATACTCATCACATAATTGCAAAACTCATAGAGAAAGGAGCTAATAATTCTGAAATCCATCAAAAAATATATGATACTTTTTCATACAATAGACTGAAATTACTTGGAATTGCTATAAAAAACATAATAAAGATTGATTCTGCTCCCTATGTCATAATTACTTTAAGTCAAAAAGAGCTAGACGAATGTTCTTTTAAAAAAGGAGATGCTGAGGGTTTTGTTAACTATGGTTTAAGCATTAAAGAAATAGATTTATCAGTAATTCTGATTGAAAGTGAAGAAGAGAACATAATTAAAATGTCGTTTCGCTCAAAAGGAGATTTTCTAGCTAATATTTTTGCTGAAAAATATTTTAATGGTGGCGGACATCACAACGCAGCAGGAGGAGTCTCAAAAGAAACGTTGATTGAAACAAAAAATAGGCTTGTAAATCTATTAAAATTATATAATTGAAGATTAAGATAATATTAATTAATATTCTTTGTTTCATTGGCTTAAGTTGTCACGATATTGAACCCAGAAAACCTTTAAATAAAAATTTTTCGGTTTTTTTAAAAAGTTCTGCTATAAGAAACAAATCAAGAGTTGCGGCTGAACAAATTCTCATTAATAATGCCAGAAAGTTAGATAATAAAAATATTTATAATAGCTCACCCCTAGGCTTTTTATATTCAGTTAAAAAAAATAAAAATAAAAATTTCCTTGCAAAAAAAGGAGATTTTGTAGAAATTCAATATGAAATTGAAGACTTAAATCAAAACCTTTTATATGGTGAAGATGAGCTACAAAATGTAAAATTTATTGTAGATAAAGAAGAAATTATTCCAGCTTTAAGAGAAGGTGTTAAATTTTTATCTGAAGGAGATACAGGTGTTTTTTTATTTCCATCCCATTTTTGTTATGGATATCAAGGAGATTCTGAAAAAATAGGCTCTAATCAGCCTTTGAGATTTACCATAAAATTAGTATCATTAACAAATAATTAAACTAACAAAAATGAATAGATATTTATCTCCAATTTTAATTTCATTACTTATTTTTTTTAACTCATGTGATCAGCATCCAGATTTAGAGCCCGGTATATATGCTGATATTGAAACTAGCAAGGGTAACATCATACTTTTTTTAGAATATGAAAAAACACCACTTACGGTGTCAAATTTTGTAGCTTTAACTGAGGGTAATCATCCTAGTGAAGATTTGACTAAAGAATATAAAGGAAAAAAATACTATGACGGAATAGTTTTTCATCGTGTAATCGAAGATTTTATGATACAAGGGGGGGATCCAACGGCTACAGGTCAGGGAGGACCCGGATATGAATTTGATGATGAAATTACTGACTTACAACATTCAGGACCTGGAATTTTATCTATGGCAAATGCTGGTCAAGGGACTAATGGGAGTCAATTCTTTATTACTCATAAAGCAACACCTTGGCTTGATGGAAAACACACAGTTTTTGGAAGAGTAATTGAAGGTCAAGAGGTGATTAATAGTATAATTCGAAATGATACTATAATAAAATTAACAATTATCAGAAAGGGTGAAAAAGCAAAAGGTTTTAATGCTCCTTCAGTTTTTGAACAATCTCTTTCTGAAATGAAAGAAGAGCAAAAATTAAAAGAACTAAAGAACTCCGAAAAACAAAAGCAAAATTTAGAAAAATTTTTGATACAAAAAACTACAGTAAAAACAACTTCTTCTGGTCTTGAATATAATGTCACCCTCAAAGGAAAAGGCCTAAAAGTTGGTTCTGTAAAAAAAGTTTTAGCACATTATGCAGTATACTTATCAGATGGAAGTATTGTTGAAACTAGTATGTTAGATGTTGCCAAAGAAAACGATATTTATGATTTCAGAAAAGAAGATAGTGGAGGTTATGATCCCCTTCCTTTTGATATTAGTGAACAAGGTCAGTTAGTTCCAGGTTTTAAAGAAGGAATTAGACTACTTAATGTTGGAGATAAAGCGACACTTTTTCTTCCTTATGATATTGCTTATGGTGAATCAGGGAATCGAACAATTCCTGCTAAATCAAACTTAATTTTTGAAATTGAAGTAATTGAATTATTAGAATAATTAATATTAGTTTTTAACTGATTTTAAATTAATGAAAAATAAGAATTCAAAAATTTTATTAATCTTAGCATTTTTATTACCATTTGAATTTCTATTTGTTAAATTAATTGCTCCTGGTTCTAAGTTTATAAAGTTATATAATTCTAATTTTTATTATTTTTCAAAACTTAGAATTGATTTTTTTTCCTTATTTAAATTTTCAATTGGAGATATTTTATATCTTCTGTCTTTTATTCTTTTAACTTATCACATTTTCTATAGATGGGATCATTATAAACGGGGTTATTATAATATATTTCTACATATTACTTCAGGTATTAGTATATTATATTTATTTTTTCAATTAAGCTGGGGTTTAAATTACCAAGCAGAGTCTTTAGAATCAAAATTAAATATAGATAAATCATACAGTGATTCTGACTTAGAAAAAGTTGTTTCATATCTGATTCTTAAAACAAATAATTTACACCGTCAGCTTTCAAAACATGATACATTACCTATTGAATTTCCGTTTGATAAAAAACAAGCAAGAATATTATTAGCAAATGAAAAATATAATATTGTCAAAAACTCTATTTGGAGTACTTCTCTGAGCTATATGGGTTATGCTGGATATTTAAATCCCTTCACTCTTGAGGCTCAAGTAAATGCGAAAATTCCTATGATTAGTTATTTAACGACTATTGCACATGAACAATCACATCAAAAAGGGGTTGCAGCTGAAAACGAATCAAATTACTGGGCTTTTAAAAATACATCCACCAATAAAAACCCATATGTAAAATATGCAGGATATAGCTTTGCTTTAAGGTATTGCATGTCTAATTTATATAAAAGAAATTCGAAAAAGGCAAGAATTTTATCTGAAGAAATTTTTCCTGGGGTTAAAAAAAACTTCAATGATATTAATGAATTTTGGAAGAAGTACCAAAACCCTTTCGAACCTATTTTTAAAAAAACATATGATAAATTTTTAAAAATTAACAATCAAAAATCAGGAATAGAAAGTTATAATGAAATGGTATCACTTGTAATCTTTGATTTAAAAAATGACATTAATAGTCAAAAAAAATAATTACTTTTCCTAACTATTTAAAACATAATTACTCATAAATAATGAAAAAATATATATTTCTTTTTATTTTTCCACTCTCTTTTGTTTCAGCACAGAGCTATTTTCCTGAAAATTCTAGTGTAAAAACAACAAAAAGTATCTATCAAGCATTTACTAATGCCACAATTCATGTTTCTGCAGATATAGTAATTGATAATGCTACTTTATTGGAAAAGAATGGTGTTATTGTAAATGTTGGTAAAAACATATCAATACCAAAAAACACAAGGATATTTGATAGATCAGGCAAACATATTTACCCTTCTTTTGTAGAAATCTACTCTGAATTTGGAATTAAAAAAGCTAAACGAAAAGGATCTCCTGGAAGGAGCTATCAATTTGAACCGTCTCGAGAAGGATATTATTGGAATGATCATGTTTTAAGTGATTACAATAGTATTATTGACTATAAATATGATAAAAGCTCTGCTTCCAAAATTCGAAAAATGGGTTTTGGGATAGTAAATACCCACAGAGCAAATGGAGTTCATAGAGGTACAAGTATCCTTGTAGCACTTAATGATTATGAAAATGACAGTAAAAGACTGATATCTAAAAAATCAGCAGAGCATTACTCATTTAAAAAGAGTGTATTGTCTAATCAAAGTTATCCAGGCTCTATTATGGGTTCAATTGCATTAATTCGTCAATTACATCATGACGCTAGTTGGTATTCTCTAGGTAACTCATCAACAAAAGATTTATCAATTGAAGCACTTCTCGAAAATAAAAATTTACCTAAAATATTCGATGCGGGCGGTGACAAATTAAACACCCTAAGAGCTATTAATTTAAGTCAAGAACTAGATAGCGAATTCGCAATTATTGGAAGTGGAAAAGAATATGAAAACTTGAATGAAATAAAAAACAAAGATATTACATTAATTCTCCCTCTAAATTTTCCTAAGGCAACAAATGTAACCAACCCATTATTGACTAAACAAGTTCCTCTAAGCTCAATGAGATATTGGAGTCAAGCTCCATCAAACCCAGGAAAAGTAGCAAGTTCTAATATACCTTTTATTTTTACAAGTTCTAATTTAAAATCATCAGAAGAGTTTTTTAATAACATTAAAAAAGCTATTAAGTATGGTCTAAAGCCTAATACTGCCTTAAAAGCGCTAACAACTTATCCAGCCAAAATATTAGGTATGGAAAACAAAATAGGTGTTCTTAAAAAAAATAGTTTAGCTAATTTCATCATTACTTCAGGTGAATTATTTAAAGACAAAACAATTATTACCGAAAATTGGATTCAAGGCAAACCTCATGTTCTTATTAATGATGAAAATATTAATATTGATGGTGATTATAAACTTTCTCTAAACGATGAAATTCTTAAATTAAACCTTAAAGGAAGCAGTAAAAAGATTGTTGCAAGGGTAACTAAAGATTCAACATCATATTCAACTAAATCAAAGTATGAAAATGGGTGGTTAGATTTTACAATCATTGACAAGGATCTGAATCAATTTGCCCAATTTAATAGTAAAATAGAAGATATAAACTATTTAAAAGGTAATGGTGTGGATTTTGAGGGTAATTCTATTTCATGGTCAGCAACAGCTTATAAAAGTGATTTAAAATCTAAAAGTGAATCAAAAAAATCAAAAAAGGCTGAGTTTTATAAACCTGTACCTGTAACATATCCAAATATTGCATATGGAAATATTTATTTACCAAGACAAAAAGATGTTTTATTTAAAAACGCAACAGTTTGGACAAATGAAACCGATGGAATCCTTAAAAATACTGATGTATTAGTAATTAACGGTAAAATAAGTTTAATTGGAAAGGATATTAGAAATATTAATAATGTTGAAGTAATTGATGGTAGTGAAAAGCATCTTACTAGTGGTATTATTGACGAACATTCTCATATTGGAGCATCTAGTATTAATGAAGGAGGGCATAATTCATCTGCAGAGGTGAGTATTCAGGATGTTATTAATCCTGATGATGTAAATATTTTTAGAAATCTTGCTGGTGGTGTAACAACGATACAGATTCTTCATGGATCTGCAAACCCTATTGGTGGACAATCTGCAATAATTAATCTTAAATGGGGAGAATCTGCAGAAAATATGTTGTATAAAAATGCAGATCCATTTATAAAGTTTGCTTTAGGTGAGAATGTTAAACAATCTAGATCTACTAGACAATCACGTTTTCCTTCAACCAGAATGGGTGTTGAACAAGTTTTTGTTGATAATTTTCAGCGAGCTAAAGAATATGGGGAGTTATGGATTAAATACAATAAGCTCTCTAAGAAATTAAAAATAGAAACTAAGGCTCCAAGGTATGATGTAGAAATGGAAGTTTTATGGGAAATTCTAAAAGGAGATAGATTTGTTTCATGTCACTCATATGTTCAGAGTGAAATAAATATGTTAATGAAAGTTGCTGAAAAATTTGACTTTAGAATAAATACTTTTACACACATACTGGAAGGTTATAAAGTATCCGATAAAATGGAAAAACATGGAGTTGGTGCATCAACATTCTCAGATTGGTGGGCTTATAAATTTGAAGTTAATGATGCTATACCATATAATGGATCAATCATGCATAATGCTGGGGTTTTAGTAGCCTATAATTCCGATAGTGCAGAAATGTCAAGACGCCTAAATCAAGAAGCAGCAAAAGCAGTCAAATATGGAGGAGTTTCGGAAGAGGATGCTTGGAAATTTGTCACATTAAATCCAGCTAAATTACTACATATCGATGATAAGGTGGGAAGTATAAAAATAGGTAAAAATGCAGATTTAGTTTTATGGTCTGATCATCCAATGTCAATATATGCCAAAGCTGAGAAAACCATGATTCAAGGAATAACTTATTATTCAGCTGATAAAATTTCAGAAAAAATCAAATCTATAGAAAAAGAAAGAAATTTTTTAATTGGTCAAATGCTTGATGCATCTAGTAAAGGAGCTCCTACTCAGAACCCTAAAAATGTTATTAGAAGAGAATTTAATTGTGAAACTTTAGACTGAAAAATTATGAAAAAAACAATCACTTTATTTTGCATCATATCACTAAACTTAGTTTTAGGACAGCAAACACCGGCAAATAATCAAACTCAAGATATTTTAATTACCAATGCTTTTATTCATATTGGTGATGGAACAACAATTGAAAATGGTTCTCTTAGTTTTTCTAATGGAAAAATTAATTATGTTGGACAAAATATTTCAAAAGAAGATTTATTTCCTTTAATTGTATCAAAAGATCAACCTAGAGTTATAAATGCTACAGGAAAGCATGTATATCCAGGTTTTATCGCAATAAATTCAACTTTAGGATTAGTTGAAATTGACGCAGTAAGAGCTTCAGATGATGAAGATGAATTAGGAGATTTTCTTCCTCATATAAGAAGCGCAATTGCTTATAATGCAGAATCTAAGGTTGTAGAAAGTGTTAGACCAAATGGAGTTTTAATTGCACAAGTTGTTCCAAGAGGTGGAACTATTTCAGGAAGCTCATCCGTGATGCAACTAGATGCTTGGAATTGGGAAGATGCTCTTATTAAATCAGATGAAGGAATCCACATGAATTGGCCTAGTCCATACTCAAGAGGAAGATGGTGGCTAGATGAAGATCCCTCATTAAAGGAAAATAAAAACTACTCAAAATCAATAACATCAATTAAGAACTTTTTTGAAGAATCAAAGGTGTATTCAGGTCAAAATCCAAAACACCTCCCTTATTCAGCAATGAAAGAGGTTTTTGATGGGTCAAAAACTATGTATTTACATGCTAGTTATGAAAAACAAATAGTTGATGGAATTAATTTTCTAAAAGATCAAAAAATAAAAAACATTGTTTTAGTGCATGGAGAACAAGCAATAAATCAAATAGAATATTTAAAAGAGAATAATATACCTGTAATTGTTTCAAGACCCCATAGATTACCTGACAATGAAGATCAGGACCCTAAATTAACTTTTAAGTTAGCAAGTAAGTTAATTGAACAAGGAATTATTGTTAGTATAGACCCTAGCGGACAAATGGAAAGAATGAATACAAGAAATCTTCCATTCTATGCAGGAAGTTTTTCAGCTTATGGAATTGATAAAGAAAAAGCTGTCAAAATGATAACAATTAATGCAGCTAAGATATTAGGTCTTGATAACCAACTAGGAAGTTTAGAGGTTGGTAAAGATGCTACATTATTTATTTCAAAAGGTGATGCTCTTGATATGAGAACTAATATACTATCTAATGCTTTTATTAATGGTAGAGAAATAAGTCTTGAAACTCATCAAACTGAGTTATGGAAACGTTATTCAGAAAAATTTAGCAGTCAACAATAAAATATTAATTATTTGAATTTAATGTGAAAATAATTTCTAGCGCACAAAATCCTCTAATAAAAAATCTTTTGGCTTTACAGAAAAAATCAAAAGAAAGAAAAAAGCAAAAGCTCTTTGTAGTAGAAGGTAAAAAAGAAATTGAAAGAGCTTTGCTTGGAAACTATTATTTTAAAATCATTTTTATTCGTGAGGGTTCTACTAATTCTTTTATTGATTTCAATGAAAAAATATCTGATTTCATAATAATTGAAAATAAATTATTTGATAAAATAACAATTCGTTCTGGTAGTGAAAAATACATAGGCCTTGGTGTATCTAAAACACATGAATTGGGAGATTTTAAGCTAAATGAAAAAGAAATAATTCTAGTTGCTGAATCAATTGAAAAACCTGGAAACATTGGTGCATTATTGAGAACTAGTTCAGCTTTAGGAATTTCAGCTGTTATAATATCTAATCCAAAAACTGACCTCTATCATCCTAACGTAATTAGATCTAGCTTAGGAGGTGTTTTTAATATTCCGATATTAATATCTAACTCAAAAAACATAATAAGTTTTCTTATAAAGAATAATATTAATATAATTTCTGGAGCACTAACTAATAGTTCAATTCCACTAAATAAAGCAATTTTTAATAAACCATGTGCTGTTGTGGTTGGAAGCGAATCAAAAGGTTTAGAAAGTAATTGGATTGAAAATTCATCAGAAATTGTTCAAATTCCTATGAATAATAATATAGATTCTTTAAATGTTTCTGTTGCTGCTGCTATACTATTACAGTATTCTTTAGATAATTAAAATCTTTGGTCTTAACAAAAGAAAAAGTTAACTTCATATAATTATGGTAGTAGACGAAGTTTTAGAAAATAAAGAAATAGCTCAGCAATACAAAGAATTATTAAGAATAAGTTATCAAAGACTTACAAATAATGATAAAAAATTAATACGTTTAGCTTTTGACACTTCCGTTGATGCCCACAAAAATCAAAGAAGAAAATCTGGAGAAGCGTATGTTTTCCATCCTATTGGAGTTGCTAAAATTGTAGCTGATGAAATAGGGCTAGATGCAACTTCAATTGCAGCTGCATTGCTACATGATGTTCTAGAAGATACAGAGTATAATGTTGTTGAAATTGAAAATTTGTTTGGAAAAACTGTTGCTAAAATTGTTGTTGGACTTACAAAGATTTCTAACTTAAAAAAAGATAAATACGACTCTCTTCAAGCTGAAAATTTTAGAAAAATGCTATTGACTCTTAATGATGACATAAGAGTTATTATTATAAAAATTGCTGATCGTTTACATAACATGAAAACTCTTAATAGTTTAGCTAAACATAAAAGAGAAAAAATAGCAGCAGAAACACTTTTTATATACGCACCTTTAGCTCATAGAATTGGTCTATATAATATAAAATCTGAGCTTGAAGATCTTGGTCTAAAGCATACTGATCTTAAAAAATATACTCAGATTAAAAATAAAATTGAAAAAGGTCAAGATAAGCAAGAGGTTTATATAAAAAAGTTTTCTTCAATGGTCAAAAAAACCCTCAATAAAGAAAGCTTTAAGTATTTAATTAATGGAAGGAGTAAGTCTATATTCTCTATATACAATAAAATGGAAAATCAATCAATTCCATTTAAAGATGTTTATGATAAATTTGCTATACGTATAGTCTATAGTGCTGAAAGAGAAGATGAAAAATTCATTGCTTGGAAAATATATTCTATTATAACTGATCATTTTATCCCAAACCCAACTAGACTAAGAGATTGGATTACAGCCCCAAAATCAACTGGTTATGAAGCTCTTCATGTTACAGTTAGTGGGCCTGAAAATCAATGGGTAGAAGTTCAAATTCGATCAGAAAGAATGCACGAAATAGCTGAAAAGGGATATGCCGCTCATCATAAATATAAAATAAAAAATAAAAATGATATAGGAATTGAAGACTGGCTGGATAGACTGCAAGAACTTCTAAAAGACAATAGTGTTAACGCTGTTGATTTTGTAGATGATTTTAAACTAAGTTTATATTCGGAAGAAATATTTGTTTTTACTCCAAATGGAGATTTAATATCAATTCCCAAAGGTTCTACCGCATTAGATTTTGCTTTCAGCATACATACAGAAATTGGAATAAAGACAAGAGGTGTTAGAATCAATCAAAAACTTGTCCCGCTTAGTAAAGTTTTAAAAAGTGGTGACCAAGTAGAAATAATAACCTCAGAAAATGCGAAACCAAATGCAAATTGGCTTGAATTTGTAGTTACATCAAGAGCTAGATCAAAAATAAAATCCTCACTGAATGATGAAAAAAATAAAATTGCAGAAGATGGAAAAGAAATTTTAAGAAGAAAATTAAAACATTTAAAAATCAAATCGAATGATAAGGTAATTGAATTAATACTCAGTTTTTTTAAAATAAAAACAAGTTTAGATCTTTATCATCAAGTTGGTCTTGGTAATATTGATAGTAAAAAAATTCGAGAATTTTCATCAGACTATAATAATAGATTTATTAGTTTTTTCAAGAAAAGACTCAAATACGATGGCTCGCGAAAAACTAAAAGTACTAAAGAAAATGATTATGATAAATTAGTTTTTGGTAAAGAACAAGAAGTGTTGAGCTATAAGATTTCAACTTGTTGTAATCCTATACCTGGTGATTCAGTTTTTGGATTTATAACAATCAATGAAGGGCTTAAAGTACATAAAAAAGAGTGTTCAAATGCAATTTCAATGCAATCAAAATTTGCTTATCGTATAATTAATGCAAAATGGATTAATTCGTCGACAGATATATTTACTGCTATTCTTAAAATCAAAGGTATTGATAATATAGGGCTAGTTAATGAACTAACTAGAGTAATTTCTAACAGCATGAATGTTAATATATTTAAAATCAATTTTGAAGCTGAAGATGGTATATTTAAAGGAAATGTTGGTGTTCGAGTTCGAAATAAAACCATTTTAAATAAAATTGTAAAAAACTTACAAAAAATGAAAGGAATCGATAAGGTAACTCGAGAATAACTGAATAAAAGTATATATTTGTATACAATGCAAGAAATAGAGTCACAAAAAGAAACAAGGTCGCAACAAGATATAGTTAAGGAGGTTTTTGTAAGCTTCTTGAATCAAAAATCTCATAGAAAAACTCCCGAGCGATTTGCTATTTTATTTGAAATATATGCAAATAAGGAACATTTTGATATTGAATCTTTATACATCAAAATGAAAAATAAAAATTATAGAGTTAGTAGAGCTACTTTATATAATACTATAGATCTTCTTCTTGAATGCGGATTAGTTAGAAAACATCAATTTGGAAATTCTCATGCACAGTACGAAAAATCATATTTTGACAGACAGCATGATCATGTAATTTTTATTGATTCAGGTGAGGTAAAAGAGTTTTGTGACCCAAGAATACATCAAATTAAGCAAACAATTGAAGAAGTTTTTGATATTGAGATTCATAATCATTCTTTGTATTTTTACGGCACCAAAAAAAACGTCTAAGAATCTAATAAAATATGACTGTTGATTTATTACTCGGGCTCCAATGGGGAGACGAAGGAAAAGGTAAAATTGTTGATGTATTAACAAAATCTTACGATATAATTGCTCGTTTTCAAGGAGGCCCAAATGCCGGACACACCCTTGAATTTGATGGTATTAAACATGTTCTTCATACAATTCCTTCAGGAATTTTTCATCCAACCGCAACCAATTTAATTGGTAACGGGGTGGTTATAGATCCTGTTATATTTAAAAGGGAAATAGAAGGATTAAAGCCTTATAAAATTAATTTCCATGAAAAACTTTTGATATCAAAAAAAGCTCACCTTATTCTACCAACTCATAGATTGCTGGATGCAGCATCAGAAGCCACTAAAGGTAAAGCTAAAATTGGATCTACTCTCAAGGGTATAGGTCCTACATATATGGATAAAACTGGAAGAAATGGAATTAGAGTTGGTGATATTCTCCTTCCAGAGTGGAAAAATAAATACTTAGCACTTTCAAAGAAACATTTAAAAATGTTAAACTATTTTAATAGTAAAATTGAATTTGATCTCAAATCAATGGAGCTAGACTTTTTTAACTCATTAGAAGTTCTCAAATCCTGTCAAATAGTTGACAGTGAAGAATATATTAATAAAGCTCTGAAGGTGAATAAAAAAATATTGGCTGAAGGTGCTCAAGGATCCTTATTAGATGTAGATTTTGGAACATATCCTTATGTTACATCTTCAAACACTACTGCTGCAGGAGCATGTACAGGTCTTGGAATAGCACCTAATAAAATAAATGATGTCTTTGGTATTTTTAAAGCCTACACAACCAGGGTAGGAAGCGGTCCTTTTCCTACTGAACTATTTGATGAAAAAGGGAAAGTCCTGGCTAAAGTTGGTAATGAATTTGGTTCTACAACTGGAAGAGCAAGAAGATGTGGATGGATTGATTTAGTTGCACTTAAATATTCTATTGAAATAAATGGAGTAACACAATTAATGATGATGAAAGGAGATGTGTTATCCGGTTTCAAAAACATTAAAGCATGTATTGCTTATGAAATGGGAAATGGAGAAATAACTTCATTTTTTCCTTATGATTCTGGGTCTAAAGGATTAAAACCAATTTATAAAGAGCTAGATGGCTGGTCAGAGGACTTAACAAGAATTACTGATGAAAAATATTTTCCTCAGTCATTTAAAGACTATATAAAATTCTTAGAAAAAGAATTAGAGACTCAAATTAAAATAGTTTCGGTAGGACCAGATAGAAAACAAACTATTTTCATAAATTGATTTATTAAAAATAACTTTTGAATCGATTACTCCTTTTTATTTATATTAACATCCTAGGATGTTTTGTGCTTTTTAGTCAAAATTCTAAGATTATAGAAATAAGAAAAGCCGGAAGTTCAAATCAAAACGAATCACTGTATCCAGGCGCAAATATTTTATTAAAAGACATAGAGACTCGAGTGAATCTCTATCATGAAGGAGCTTTAATTATTTCTGATAAAGCATTTTTTTATAATAAATCTAATTTCTTTAAAGCTGAGGGCGATATTATATTTACTCAAGGTGATAGTTTAACAATGACCTGTTCAAATCTAGAATACGACGGAAATTCAAAAAAAGCAAAAGCATGGGGAGATGTTTTTTTAAAGAAGCCAGATATGTCATTAAAAACTGACACGCTTTATCTGGATAGAAAAAAACAGACTGGTTACTATAATACTTTTGGAAAAATAATTGATAGCTCAACTGTACTAACGAGTAATAAAGGTACTTTTTTTATGAATGAGAATAAATATAGATTTACCTCAAACGTAAAGATTAATTCACCCAAATATTTTGTCAAATCACAAAGACTTGATTATTTCACTGATATAGATAATGCTTTTCTTTATGGTCCAACTGATATAGTTGGTGACGACTATATTATATACTGTGAAAGAGGGTTTTACGATTTGAAAAATGAGAAAGGTAATTTTCAAAAAAATGGGAAAATAAATTATGATGGGAAAATTATTTTTGGTGATAGCTTATATTTTGAAAAAAGTAAAGAGTATGCTTCAGCCACCAATCGAGTAAAAATAAGAGATACAATAAATAATTCCGTGATTTCTGGTCATTATGGAGAAATTTTTAAAGCTAAAGATTCCGCAATCATTACAAAAAGAGCTGTAGCTCTAAATATTATTGAAAAAGATTCACTCTATATTCATGCTGACACATTAATTGCCACTGGCCCCCAAGACAATAGAATTTTAAGAGGGTTTTATGATGTTAGATTTTTTAAATCAGATATAAAAGGAAAATCAGATTCGCTTTTTTTAAATCAACAAACTGGAGATATTGAACTTATTAATAGACCTTTAACAAATAAAGAAATACAACTATTTACTGAAGAAGATAAAAATAAACATAATCCTATATTATGGTTTGGTGATAGTCAAATGACAGGTGATCAAATATTTCTTTTATCAGAATTAAAAACAAAAAAACTTGACTCCCTCAAAATAATTGGAAATGCCTTTGTTATTGAAAAAGATAGTCTTAGTTATGATGGATTCAATCAAATTAAAGGTGGCTTGTTAAATGGAGATTTTATTAATGGACAATTAAATAATATCGAGGTCATAAAAAATACTCAGGTAATTTATTATTTATATTCAGATGAAGATAACGAATTGATTGGAATTGATAAAACTCTTTGTAGTTCACTTGATATGATAATGATAAATAACGAAATTTCAGATATTACATTTCATGTAAATCCAAGTGGTGAAGTTTTTCCAGAGAAAGAAATTGATAAAAACGAAAGAAAACTAAAGGGTTTCATCTGGAGATATGATGAAAAACCTAAAGATAAAAATGATCTTTTTAGTGAAAAAGATAAAAATTTAATCCTACCTAAAATTAAAGGTATTGAAATTCCTAATGCATTTTTTTATGAATTGGATTTTGATAAATGAAAGAGAAATTTTTAAAATATCAGGCTAAAACGACTCCTAATCCACTAGGTTTAGAAATAAAAAAAGCAAAAGGCTCATATATCTGGGATAAATCAGGTAAAAAATACCTTGATTTTGTGGCCGGTGTCTCTGTAAACACACTTGGTCATAGGCATCCAAAAGTCATAAAAGAAATAAAAAAACAGTTAAAAAAATATTTGCATGTAATGGTTTATGGAGAGTATATTCAAAAGCCAGCAGTTGAATTGTGCGAAAATATTATAAATAAACTACCAAATAAATTAGAGGTGATTTATTTAACAAATTCTGGAACCGAAGCAATTGAAGGTGCATTAAAACTTGCAAAAAAGTCAACAGGTAGAAGAGAACTAATTGCGGCTAAAAATTCATATCATGGAAGTACTCAAGGAGCTCTTAGCTTATTAGGTATCGAGAAACAAAAAAAAGGATATGAACCTCTACTTCCTGAAATAAAATTTATACGTTTTAATAACATCGATGATTTAAATCTAATTACTGACAAAACTGCAGCAGTTGTTTTAGAAACAATCCAGGGAGGAGCAGGTTTCATCTTACCAAAAAAAAACTATCTAGAGTTGGTTAAAAAAAAATGTGAAAATGTTGGGGCTCTTCTTGTTTTAGATGAAATACAGCCTGGTTTTGGAAGAACAGGTAAACTTTTTGGTTTTGAACATTTCAAGGTTATACCCGATATAATTGTTATGGGTAAAGGAATGGGTGGAGGCTTACCAATTGGTGCTTTTTGTTCATCAAAAAAAATAATGAAATTACTTGAAGACAAACCAAAACTTGGACACATAAGTACGTTTGGTGGCAATCCTATAATAGCAGCATCTGCATTGGCAACTATAAAAACTATTTATAAAGAAAATTTAATGGATAGTATAAATAAAAAGGAAAAGTTATTTAGAGATAAATTAAAACATCCTTTAATAAAAAAAATTAATGGAAAAGGATTAATGCTAGCTATTATATTTGATGATAAATCAACAGCTAATACCCTTATAATAAATGCTATAGATAAAGGTTTAATTTTGTTCTGGCTTCTATGGGAAAAAAAAGCTGTTCGAATATCTCCTCCACTTAACATTAGTGATAAGGAAATAAATAAAGGTTGTGACATTATTATAAGCATATTAAATAAAATTACTATTGTTTAATGTTAACTATTTTGTTAAAAACAAAATTATAACTAACATTAAACATTCATGTAGGTTGTCTAACTTGGAATATCATATATTAATATGCTAAACTTCAATCAAGACGATTTTGCTGCCCCTATTTCAAAATTTGAAGCCATGCTCAAAACTAATGAGGTTTTGTTTTTTGATGCTCAAGAATTTGAAAGCATAGCGCAACACTATATAGATTATGGTAAACTTAATCTAGCTGATAGAGCTTTAGAAATTGGAATGAATCAGCATCCAAGAAATGGTGAACTACTTTTATTGAAAAGTGAAATGTTAATTTTTGAGGGTGAGTTTAAAAAATCTTTAGAAATAATAGAAATAGCTGAACAGTTGGTTCCTCAACATGAGGAAATATTTTTGCAAAAAGCCACAATTGCCTCTAAATCAAAACAACATTCTGAGGCTGTAAAATATCTCAATAAAGCACTTGAGTTTTCTGAAGATCACGAAGAAATATGGAGATTACTTGGTATGGAGTTTTTAGTTTTAGAGGATTTTAATTCTGCAAAATACTATTTTCAATTATGTTTAGATGCTGATCCTTTAGATTATCAATCATTATATAATTTATTGTATGCATTAGAACAATTAAACGATTCAACTGGTGCTATTGAAACTTTAAATTTATTATTGGAAAAAGACCCTTATTGTGAAGTTGCATGGCATCAGCTTGGTAAAATTTATAATGCTCAAAATAAATTAGAAGAAGCAATTTCTGCTTTTGAATTTGCTGTTATTAGCGATGATAAATTTACTGGCGCATACATTGAAAAGGGTAAGATTTTAGAAAAAACTGGTAAGATAAATATGGCTATTGAATATTATCACATAGCCTTGCAGATAACTGATCCAAGTGCCTTTATTTATTATAGAATCGCAACTTGTCATAAAATTTTAGGTAATGATAATTTGTCCATACAGTTTTATGAAAAAGCTATAAATACTGAGCCAACATTTGAAAAAGGCTGGATAGCCATTATAGATTTTTATTTTTTAAAAAGAGATTTTATTAGTGCGCTTAGATTTGCTCAAAAAGCTATAGAGTCAAATGGGGATAATTCTATTATAACATTTAAAATTGGTGAAGTCTTATTTAAATTAAACAAGTTCTCAGATGCAGCTTTTTATTTTGAGAGTGTTATTAAATTAGGTAATTATGATCAATATATATGGAACAATCTTCTTGATTGTTTAATTATACTATATAGATTTAATCAAGCAAAAAATATGGTATATAAAGCTTTAGAAATTTATTCAGATTCTCCAGATTTTATTTTTCGATTAGCAATAATTGAAATTAAATTAGGCAACACAGAATTAGCTAAAAAACATCTTAATACTATTAATAAATCAATGTTAAATGAATTATTTGAAAATGATTTATATTCCAATTTTAAAAATATAGTTTAATACAAAATAATTATATAGTTACTTTTTTATTAGCTTACGATTGATTTGAACCTTTTAAATAGATTTAATTCATGAAATCACTAAATCTTATTCTTAAAGGAGTTTTTATGGGAATAGCTGATCTAGTTCCTGGAGTATCAGGAGGTACCATAGCCTTTATTCTTGGAATATATAATGAGCTTATTTTTAGTTTATCAAAACTATCATTCTCATCATTAAAGAAATTAAAAAACGAAGGGTTGACAGTTTTTTGGATTGAAATCAATGGAAATTTTCTTGTAAAATTATTTTCTGGTATCCTAATAGGAGTTTCTTTATTTACTTATTTAATTGATTGGCTAATTAATAATTATCCTATTCCTTTATGGGCTTTTTTCATTGGTATTTTATTGTCAAGTACTGTTTTTATGTATAAAAAAATTAAAATTCCAAATATTAAATTATTATTATACTTGTTTTTAGGAATCTTAATTTCTTTTGCTATAACTCAAATTAGTCCAACCTCTGAAAATAAATCAATTAGCGAACTATATTTATTTTTATCATCATTTATTGCGATAAGTGCTATGATTCTTCCAGGTATATCAGGTGCATATATTTTAATTCTATTTGGCACTTACTCAGAAGTCATTTCAATAATAAAGGGGGGGTTAAATATCTTTCTTCAGCAAGATTACACAAACTTAAATAGTGTTCTCTACAAAGTTTGCATTATTGGTTTTGGAATAATGTCTGGGATATTAATATTTTCTAAACTTTTTAAGTGGCTTCTTATTAAGTTTTATGATAAGACTTTAGTATTTCTAATTGGATTAATGCTTGGTGGTTTAAATAAAATATGGCCATGGCAAGAAAATAGCGAGAATGTTCTACCATTTAATTATTCTGGAGAAAAATATATCATAGTGTCTTTCATCTTTTTTATTTTAGGAACACTATTCATCTTTAGTGTGCAATTTATAGAAAAACAAAAATATAATGATAAAAAAGAGAACAACTAGTGATAAATTTTTATTATTAATTAAAGGTTTTGCTATGGGAGCTGTAAATAAAGTTCCTGGTGTTTCTGGAGGAATAATTGCTTTAGTCTGTGGTTTTTATGTTGAACTTATATATTCGATCCAAAAAATAAATTTAATATCTTTTAAACTACTCTTTTCTGGACGTTGGAAAAGTTTCTACAACTATATTAATGCTGAGTTTTTAATTTATCTTTTTGGCGGTAGTATTATCAGCTTTTTTAGCATGTCTTTACTTTTAGACTATTTATTAATAAATTATTCCAATTATTTATGGTCAAGTTTTTTTGGAATGGTATTAGCCTCAATATATTTTATTTTTCCATTAGTAAGAAAATGGAGATTAAACACATGCATATTTTATATTATTGGAACATTAATTGGTTTAAGCATAAGCTTATCTGACCCTATAAATGGTAATGATAATTTATATTTTGTGTTTTTTTGTGGAGTAATTAGTGTCTCAGGAATGACACTGCCTGGATTATCTGGTTCTTTTTTGTTATTACTATTAGGTAATTATGAACTTCTATTGGTTGAGTCTGTAAATGCCTTCTATTTAAGTATTAAAGAGTTAATTGTTGGAGATTTTGAGTTTTTAAATAATAAAGAAAGGGTAAGGTTAATTCAAATAATGATAGTATTTGTGTTTGGATCAATTACAGGTTTAGTGTTTTTTGTTAATGTATTAGATTTTTTATTAAAAAAGTATTATTCCATAACTATATCTGTCATAATAGGTTTTATTTCAGGTTCAATTATATGTTTGTGGCCGTGGAGAATTTTATCAGATAATAAGATAAAGTTTTATTTTCCCTCTGAAATCAACAAAGAGACTATTTTAATGCTGATATGTATTACATTAGGTGCTGGATTTGTATATGTTCTAGAAAAAAATGGGAGAGAAATCAAAATATAGACAATTCGGGTTAATAGGAAAAGATATTGAATACTCATTTTCAAAAGCATATTTTGAAAAAAAATTTTTAAATAAAAATTATACATATTTCAATTATAAAAACTTTGATGTTAAAAATATTTCAGAAGTAAAAGAAATTCTTAGCATAAAAAATATAGCCGGCTTAAATGTTACAATTCCTTACAAGGAAAAAATAATTCCATATTTAAATGAACTAACAGAAACTGCACAAAAAATTGGAGCAGTAAATACCATATACTTCAAAAAAAATAAAATAATAGGAGATAATACAGACGTTATTGGATTTGAATATGCATTAAAAAACTTTATAGGGGAGTTTTCAAAAAACGCTTTAGTTTTAGGTACGGGGGGTGCTTCAAAAGCCGTTGAGTTTGTTTTAAGAAAAAATAGTGTAGAAACAATTTTTGTGTCTAGGAATCCAACTAAAAAAGAGTTACGCTACGAAGATATTAATCAAAACTTATTAAATAATTACCCTTTGATTATTAATTGTACTCCTTTAGGAACATTTCCAAAAACAGAAAACTCACCGAATATTCCTTACAATTTTATTAATTCAAAAAATTATTTATTTGATTTAATATACAACCCAAAAGTAACGACATTTATGAAAAGGGGACTTGATAACGGAGCTAAGGTTAGTAATGGACATCATATGTTGATACAACAAGCTGAGGCATCATGGAAACTTTGGAAATAACTAAGAATATGATATATTTTTTGTAAATTTTGACCAAACTAAGTCATGACTAAACAAGTAATAAAAAAAGACAATAATAATATAAAAGATATGGATCTTTCTGGCATGACTGTTATTGAGCTTAAAAAAATTGCAAAAGAAAAAGGTGTTTCTGGTGTGTCAAAATTCAAAAAAACTGACTTATTAAAAGCAGTAATGAAGGCTACTGAAAATAAAAAAATAAAAAAAAATTTATCGAAAAGCAAAAGTTCTAAAAATAAAAAATTAACTATAAAGCCTGAAAATAAAACACAATTAACTACAAGAGAACTTATTGATCTTCTAAAAATAAAAATTAGTGAAACAAAATGGAGCTTACATAAACATGTTATAGAAGATATAATTAAGCAATTAGAAAAAATATTTTTTGAAGACTTAATAAATAAAAAAAATATTTTTATCTCAAATGGTGGTAATGAAATTGATTTTTATTTTAAATCCGAAGAAAAAGTAGAATTTGATAAAACAACTTATGATTATCGAAAAATGAAGCGTGCCTATTTTAAAGAGCTCGAAAATCAAAAAAAAATAAATAGTGAATTAAAAAAGGAAATAATTGAACAGATTAAGACATTAATAGGTGAGGAGGGTTCAATAAACATTATATATAAAAAATTTAAAACTCTTCAAGAAAATTGGCATAATACAGGACCAGGATTAAGATCTGAAAATAATAATTTATGGGAAACATATAAACACCATGTTGAACGTTTTTATGATTTTCTACATATTAATAGAGAATTAAGAAATCTTGACTACAAGCATAATTATGCTGAAAAAATCAAAATTATTGAACAAGCAGAAGGTTTAGTTAAAATTGTAGATATATTAAAAGCTGGAAGAGATTTAAACGTTCTACACCGTTTATGGAAAAAAGAGTTAGGACCAGTAGCTCCAGAAAATAGAGAGGCATTGTGGAAAAGATTTCAGGAAGCCTCCAAATTAATACATGAAAAGAGGCAAGATTTTCAAAAAAATATTGACAAAAATCAAAATATTAACCTTGAAAGAAAAAATTTAATTCTTAAAAAAATTGAAAAACTAACTGATCCAAAACCAATTAATCACAAGGAATGGCAATTATCAATTCAAAAATTCAATGAACTAAGGGAAGAGTTTAAAAAGGTAGGAGGTATTCCTAAATCTGAAAGTAAAAAAAGTTGGGAATTTTTTCGAGAAAAAGGTAGAATTTATAATCTAAATAAAAATCAATTCTATAAAAATCAAAAAAATAATCAAAAAGAAATAATTGAAAAGTATAAAAATCTAATAAATGAAGTAAAAAATATTAATGAAAAAGAAGATTGGAAAAAATTTACAGAAAGAATGAAATCAATACAAATAGAATTTAATAATCTTGGCTATATTCCCAGAAGCATATCAAAAAAGTTTAGGTCTGAATTTCAAAAAGAAGCAAATCTTTATTTTCAAAGATTAAAATCTGGTTTCCAAAAAATAAATGCAGATGAAGAAATTCTTTATAAGAAAAAATTAGAAATAGTTAATAATATTAAAAAATTAGAATTTAAAGAAGAAAAAATCATTGAAATTTTTACAAGTCAATGGGAAAATATTCAAAATATAGGTGATGTTAATAAGCAATTAGAAATTAAAATAATTAATTTATTTATTAAATCAGCTTTTAAAATATTTAAAGAAATCCCTGATCTCAAAGTAAATAAATCAAATATTATGTTTGATATAGAATTGTGCTGTTTAAAATCTAACTTGGAGGAGTTGCAGATCAAAATTGATTTTTATAAAAAAACAATTGATGGACTACAAAATGAAATAAATCAATTGGAAAATAATCTTGAATTTTTTAGTCAATCCAGCACTGAAAGTCCTCTTCTTAAAGAAGTGACAGAAAAATTAAATCAATTAACAACTAAATCCTTCTTATGGAAGGAAAGGCTTAATAAACTTAAATCAGCTAAAAATAAGACTATTAATTCTGTAAAAAAAGATATAGAGGATGTTAGTGAAACAGAATGATTTTAAATATTTTTTTTAGCTTTTTTCCATAAACTATTTAAATCATTTAAACTCAAAGACTGTATTGAATTTTTTTTTGATTTTGCACTTTTTTCCATATGGTTAAATCGATTAATAAATTTTTTATTTGTTTTCTTTAAAGCCATGTCAGGATCTATCTTAATAAATCTTGCATAATTAATTAGAGAAAAAATTAAATCTCCAAACTCTTCTTCAATAGATGATTTGTTTTTTTCTTTTATTGCATCAAGAAACTCATTTTCTTCTTCTTTAACTTTCCCCCAAACATCTTCTAGGTTTTTCCATTCGAAGCCAACTCCAGCTGCCTTATCTTGAATACGTTGTGATTTAATCATCTCAGGAAGGCTGGATGGTATACCTGAAAAAATACTATTATTTCCCTCCATAAGTTTTAAAGTTTCCCAATTACGCTTAACATCTTCTTCATTTTTAACTTTAACAGTTCCATAAATGTGTGGATGTCTAAAAATTAGCTTATCACAAATAGCTTCTGTCACATCTCCAATATCAAACTCTTTTTTTTCAGAGGCAATTTTTGAATAAAATATAATATGCAATAACAAATCCCCTAACTCTGATTTAATTCCTTTTAAATCTTTTTCTGAAATTGCTTCTGACAATTCATGTGTTTCTTCAATGGTAAGTGTTCGAAGAGTTTCAAAAGTTTGTTTCTTGTCCCACGGACATTTCAATCGAAGATCATCCATTATGGTTAACAACTTGTCTATTAATTCTAGCTGTTTTTTACGAGAATTCATTTATTATCATTTTGTAACGAAAATGAGGAAAACACACCTTTATCAAGTAGAAGGTTATACCATTGAATTATTTTTCTTACATCATTTGAATACAACCTTTCACAATCGTAATTATTATATATAGTGGAAAAATAATTCATAAGGTCTTCTTTTGATGATTTATGCTTTATCTGTGTTTGCAATCCATTTTCATATTTATAAATAATTTTAAAAATTTCATTAAGTGATTTTTCTTCAGAAATTCCAAAAATCTTAATATCGATAAGGTTACTGACTTGATCATTTATACTTGTCGAAATTTTTTTATGATCTAATAAAGATTGTGCAATAAAACCATATCTAGTTTTTGATATAATTTTAAATAAACCTTGGCGAGAAGTAATAGAAATAATTTCGTCTAAATTCATGCTACCTATTTTTTATTGGTCTTGAAAATTTCATTTTGTAATCAGTTTCAATTTTTCCTTGACTAATGCTTAATAATTTCCCTTTCAATAATTTTCTTTTTAATGGTGATAATTTATCAGTAAATAAAACCCCCTCAACATGGTCATATTCATGCTGAATTACCCTTGCAATGATACCATTGTATGAATCTTGATGTTGATTAAATTCTTGATCAGAATATTTTATTAGAATAGTGTCAGAACGCTTTACATCAGCTTTTACCTCAGGAATGCTTAAACATCCTTCATTAAAATCCCATTCATTTCCAGTTTCATAAATAAGAGTTGGATTGATAAATACTTTTTTAAAAGATTTAACTTTATTTAATTCAATATCATCCATGTTTTGATCGTCAGCAAAAGGACTAGTATCGATTATAAATAAGCGTATTGACAACCCAATCTGTGGTGCTGCTAACCCAACTCCATTTGCATTGTACATTGTTGCCCACATATTTTCAATTAAATCATTTAAGTTTTGAAAATTCTTAGATATCTCCTTTGCTTTATTTTTCAATACAGGATTTCCATAAGCTAGTATTGGTAAAATCATTTTTGATATTTTTTAAATTCTAAGTAGGATTGTAATATAATAGTTGCACTAATTTGATCAATGAGTGATTTATTTCTTCTTTGATTCTTTTTTAAACCATTATCAATCATTACTTTACTAGCAATTTTTGAAGTAAATCTTTCATCGTGTCTAATAACTGTTACATTGGGAATTTGTTTTTGTAGTTTAGTTATAAATTTTAAAATTAATTTTTCAATATTCGAAAAACTACCATCTCTTTGTTTAGGCTGACCAATAATTATAGCTTCTACATCATTTTTTGAAATATATTCCTGTAAAAAAATTAATGTTTCTTTTGGGGTTAATGTTGTTAAAGCGCTAGCAATTATTTGAAAAGGGTCTGTGTGGGCAATACCTGTCCTCTTTTCCCCAAAATCTAATGCAAGCAAACAACCCATTTAAAAATTTTAACAAATATACATTTTTGACAACATAAATTAATTAGTGAGTCTTGAGTTTCACTACTTTTGCTAAAATTTAAATTATGAAATCTATAATTGAAGCTGCCTGGAACAATCGCTCTTTATTAAAAACTAAAAAAACACAGAATGCTATAAGAAGTGTTATAAAACAACTTGACGATGGAAAAATTAGAATTGCTGAAGAAAATAATGGCTTATGGAAAATAAATGACTGGATAAAAAAAACTGTCATTTTGTATTTTCCTATACAAAAAATGAAATCTATTGAAGTTGGGCCATTTGAATTCCATGATAAAATTCCATTAAAAAATGATTATGCAAAAAAAAATATTCGTGTTGTACCTCTTGCTGTTGTTAGACACGGAGCATACGTAGCAAGTGGAACAATTTTAATGCCGAGCTATACTAATATTGGTGCGTATGTTGATACAGGGACTATGATAGATACATGGGCTACAATTGGAAGTTGTGCGCAAATTGGAAAAAACGTTCACATTAGTGGTGGTGTTGGAATAGGTGGTGTGCTAGAGCCTGTTCAAGCTTCTCCAGTTATAATAGAAGATAATGCATTTATAGGTTCAAGGTGCGTTATAGTTGAGGGAATACGAGTTGAAAAAGAAGCAGTATTAGGAGCAAATGTTATTTTAACTCATTCAACAAAAATCATTGATGTCACACGATCAAAGCCAATAGAAATGAAAGGTGTTATTCCTAGCAGATCAGTCGTTATTCCTGGAAGTTATTCAAAAAAATTCCAAGCGGGAGAATATCAAGTGCCTTGTGCTTTAATTATTGGAAAAAGAAAAGAAAGCACTGATAAAAAAACATCACTAAACAACGCTCTAAGAGATAATGAGATAACCGTTTAAATTTTATGATTTTTTAATTATTCCATAATCAGACCAAATTCGATATTCTCTTCTAGTTTCTGATCTAATTTTATTATTTAATTCCCAAGAAAAACTATCGACATATCCTCTTGAATGGTCAAGGTGTAAGCATATTGCTGAGTATCTAATTTGTTTTGGTTTAATGCCAAAATTTATAAGGCGTTCTCCAAGCTCACGATCTTCTCCTCCATATTTCATTCTCTCATCAAAACCATTTACAGAAAAAATATCATTGCGCCATCCAGAACTATTGTGACCATTCCATGTTGGTTTAGTTGGAGTAAATTTATTTAGAACTCTTGAAATAGGTTCACTAGTAGATATTTTAATGTTTTTAAATGAAATAGCTAATCCTCTTTTTCTTAACCATCTAAAAGAAAAGCAATTTTGTAAGAAAATATCTTCTTCTGAAATAAGATTTGACAAACTTCTATTTAACTTAAAATAACCGCCTGACAAAAAAGATTCCTCAGCTTTAAATTTATTATGGGTTTCTAAAAAATCTCTCCTTGGAATACAATCACCATCAGTAAAAACAATATATTTTCCTTTACTAAGATTAAGTGCCTTATTTAAAATAACTGTTTTTTGAAAACCATTATCAGGGTGCCAAACATGCTGGACAGGGTAAAAAAGAGTTTGACGAATATTTTCAATTAAATTTTTAGTTGAACTTCGAGATCCATCATCAGCAATTATTAACTCAAAATCTTTAAAGGATTGTTGGGCAAAGCCTAGCAAAACTTTTTTAAGCCATAACTCTGAATTATATGTACTTAGAATAACTGAAAAAAATGGTGGCAAATTTTAAATTTTAATATCCATGACAAAAATAAAACTACTTTTGCTTTTAACAGGTAAATTTATAATGAAAATATTAATCATACAACAAAAAATGATAGGTGATGTGTTAATATGCAGTCTGTTATGTGAGAATATAATAAAATGGAATCCACAAGCTAAAATTGATTTTATAGCCAATACTCATACTCTACCCGTTCTTAATAATAACCCTCATATTAATAAAATAATAGTTTTTGGAGATCATTTTAAAAATGATAAAAAATCATTTTATAACTTTTTGAATGATCAACGTAAAAACAAATATGACATAGTAATTGATGCATATGGAAAAATTGAAAGTGTTTTAACTTCTTGGTTAACACCTTCTCCTATTAAAATTGGTTATAAGAAATGGTATACCAATTGGGTTTATTCAATATCGGTTGAAAGACAATTAAATAAATTAAAAGATGACATACAACTTTCAATAAAAAATAGAATCAAATTATTAATACCAATAATAGGAAAAAATTTCAATTATATCTATAAACCAAAAATATATTTAGATGATTATGAAAAAGAAAATGCTAAAGCTGTTTTAATCAATAGAAGAAAATCTCCCCTATTAATGATTAGTGCTTTAGGTAGTTCAAAATTAAAAACATATCCAATCGAAAAAATGAGTTTTGTTTTAGATTATATAGTTAGCAAATACGATGCTCAATTAATTTTAAATTACATGCCAAATCAAAGAGAAGAAATTTTGTTATTACATAACAAAATAAAACTCAAAACAAAACAAGCTTTGCTGTTTAAAAAAAGTCCTGGAACTTTGAGAGAATATATATCAATTGTTTCATGTTGTGATGCGATTATCGGAAATGAAGGTGGAGCTATTAACATTGCAAAATCTCTAGACATTCCAAGTTTTGCAATATTTTCACCTCAAATAAATCCTGAGGCATGGAATACATCATCACAAACTCAAATTGGTGTTCATGTCAAAAATTACAATAAGAATTTTAAAGGTTTTAAATTAAACTCTAAACAAATAATTTGTTTATATGATTCCTTTGAATTTGATTATTTCAAAGATGAGTTATCAATTTTCATGAACCGACTCAAATAAACCATTTGTAGCTTTAATTTTTTTATTTAAAATAGATGCTTTTTGAATTAAATCATTTTTATGAAATTTAGATCGATCTTCTTCATAATGATCTAGATGATAGACAATGGCAATAAACTTTAATCTCTTTCCTTTAATTCCAGAGTTATGCAATCGAATCATTAAATCTGAATCCTCTCTCCCCCACCCCTTAAACTCATTATCATAACCATTTACTGCTACAAAATCCTTCCTCCAGAAAGAAGTATTACAACCTCTAAATTTGTGAGAAATTTCATTTTTTTCTTTATAAAAAAATCTGAGATAGGGTATTCGAATTTTTCTAAATCTTTTTTTTATTTGTGGACTAAAAAAAGACAAAATAAGCCTTTTATCCTTTTTATTATAGGACCGTATTAATTCTGAAACATAGTTTTTCTTAATATGAACTCTAGTACCATATAAATAAAGTTCCTTCTGAGCATTTAATAAATGATCAGACACAAAATACTTATCAGGTATACAATCTCCATCAATCTGTATTATGTAATCTGATGTAGATAATAGTATCGCTTTGTTAAGAATTAAAGCTTTTCTAAAACCAATATCTTCTTGCTGAATATGAATAAGTTTTGATGAAATTTTTTTTTTCCATGAATCAATAATATTTAATGTTTTTATGTCATTTCCATCTTCAGCAATGATTATTTCATTTGGTATTTTTAATTGTTTTGACACAGCATCAATAATAACATTGAGCACTTCTGAAGAATTATAAGTTGAAATTATTAATGTGACTGTCATGATTAATAGCAAATATAAATAGAAAGTAATGTTTTATAGCTCACTACTTATTAAACCGTATTTTTGAATAAATATTTTGTTTATGAAGTTTGAAATTGAAAGTGCTATTAAAGTATTAAATAATGGAGGATTAATATTATATCCTACAGATACTGTTTGGGGAATAGGTTGTGACGCTACTAACCCTAATGCAGTTAAAAAAGTTTTCAAGATCAAAAAAAGAAAATCAAAGAATGCGCTTATATGCCTAGTTCAAAATATAAATATGCTAAGAAATTATATAATTGAAATCCCCAAAGAAATTGAATTATTGATTAATGAGTCTAGGGCAACAACAATAATCTATTCTAATCCAAAAGGAATTGCTCATAATCTAATTGCAAATGATAATTCATTAGGGATTAGAATACCAAACCACGAATTTTGCCATAAATTAATAGCTAAATTTGGAAAGCCAATTGTTTCAACATCAGCAAATATTAGTCAGAGTCCTACTCCATCAAAATACTCGGAAATAGCAACGACAATTTTGGAAGGTGTTGATCATGTTGTAAATTTGCAAAAAGAAGAAATAAGTAGTTTACCATCAAGAATATATAAAATAGATATTAAAGGTAAGCTACAAACAATTCGTGAATAGATGGAATTGCCAACTACAGAAAAATTACTCAGCTCAAAACTTTTCCAAGTATTAAAAAAAGTGGTTGAAGAGTCAAATATTGAAACATATTTAATTGGAGGATTTGTTAGAGATTTTTTATTAAATAAAAGGGATTCTAAAGATATTGACATTGTTGCCATCGGGAGTGGGATTGATATTGCAAAGGCCACCCGAAAAATATTGCCAAATTCAAGTAAAATTCAAATTTTTAAAAACTACGGAACTGCTATGTTTACTTGGAAGGGGATAGTTCTTGAATTTGTTGGTGCAAGAAAGGAATCATATTCGCCAAAAAGTAGAAATCCATTCGTAGAAGAAGGATCCTTAAATGACGATCAGAATAGACGTGATTTTACAATTAACGCTTTAGCTATAAGTCTTAATCCATCAAATTTTGGAAAAATTTTAGATCCTTTTAATGGATTTAATGATTTAAAAAATGGTATACTTAGAACTCCCTTAGATCCTAACAAAACATATTGTGATGATCCACTTAGAATGTTAAGAGCAATAAGATTTTCGAGTCAATTAGATTTTACTATTGAGAAAAACTCATTAAAATCTATAATTTATAATAAAAATAGAATTGAAATAGTATCTAGAGAAAGAATTGTAGAAGAAATGAATAAAATTATTTCATCAAAAAAACCATCAATTGGGTTTATGATTTTAGACCAAACTGGGTTATTAAAACATATCCTCCCAGAATTACAAAACCTTAAGGGTGTTGAAGAAATAGAAGGGTTTAAACATAAGGATAATTTCTACCACACATTAGATGTTTTAGATAATATCTGTGAGTCAACAAATAATATATGGCTAAGATGGGCGGCACTTCTTCATGATATTGGAAAGGCTCCAACAAAAAAATTAATTTCGGGTGTTGGATGGACTTTTCATGGGCATGAGTTTATAGGTTCAAAAATGGTTTACAAATTATTTAAAAGACTTAAAATGCCATTAAATGATAAAATGAAATATGTTCAAAAGCTTGTTTTGATGAGTTCTCGTCCAATTGTTATAGCCCAAAACACAGTCACAGATGCAGCTATTAGAAGATTGGTTTTTGATGCTGGCGATTATATTGATGACTTAATCTGTTTATGTAAAGCAGATATAACTACAAAAAATCAAAAAAAATTCTCAGAATATCATAAAAATTTTGAGGTTGTGACTGATAAAATCATTGAGATAGAAAAAAGAGATAAAATTAGAAATTTTCAACCTCCAGTTGATGGAGAATCAATCATGAAATATTTTAATTTAAAACCATGTAGAAAAATAGGAAAAATAAAAGAAGTGATTAAAGAAGCTATTCTTGAAGGAAAAATTCCAAATGAAAAAAGTGCTGCTTTTGAATTAATGAAATTGACCGGTGAAAAATTAGGACTAAAAGCACATGAATAATAAATTTATTTTTTCTCTAAAAGCTTCATTAATTTTAATTTTTCTAGTAATTGCAGCTGGAGCTACTGTAAGAGTAACTGGAAGTGGAATGGGCTGTCCAGACTGGCCAAAATGTTTTGGATATCTTATTCCACCAATAGAAAGAGAACAATTAGAATGGAAACCAGAATTTTTATATAATAAAAATGAAGTAATAATTATAAATGAATCACTTAAAATAGCTAAATCAAATTTTAAATCTGATATAGAATACAATAATTTAAACTGGGCGCCATATTTAAAACATGATTATTCTGTTTTTAATGTTTATCATACTTGGATTGAATTTATAAATAGATTAATAGGAGCAATTGCAGGGATTGCAACTCTTGTGATGTTCTTTTATTCATTTTCTTACTGGAGAAAAAATAAAATTATTATTTTAGGATCATTACTAGTTGTTTTATGTATGGGTTTTCAAGCATGGCTAGGTAAGGAAGTAGTTGACTCTAATCTTATGCCTCTCAAAATAACAATTCATATGTTAATGGCTTTAATAATTCTTGCCTTACTTGTTTTAATTCTTTACATCACAAATCATAATTCAGTTAATATTAAAAATAACAAAAAGTTAATTTATATAACCTCAATTGGATTTTTTTTAACATTAATTCAAATATTTTCAGGAACTCAAGTAAGACAATTTATAGATATACAAATGAATGAATATCCAAATCAGTTTGAACTATGGCTTAAATTTGCTCCAATAAAATTCTATTTTCACAGAAGTTTTTCAATTATAATTTTAATTACTCATTTTTTACTTTGGTTAGAATTTAAAAAAAATAATTTGTTCCCTTTTGCTCTTAAAATATTAATAGGTGTTATTGGCCTTGAAATATTAACCGGTATATTAATGTCTTATCTAAATTTTCCCATTAGCACTCAACCAATTCATTTATTTTTAGCAACTTTAATATTTAGTTCCCAACTTTATTTAATATTTCAATTAACATTAAAAAATCAAAATCAATGATATTAAGAATAAGAACAATTTTAGATGTGGAGGATGATGTCATTCGTGACATAGAAATTGAAGATAATGCTGAATTAAAAGATTTACATATTGCTATTGCTAAATCATATGGTTTTGCAGGTAAAGAAATGGCATCTTTCTACAAAACAAATAAAAATTGGGAACAAGGTGATGAAATGAATTTAATTGACTCAGGTATTGGGAAAGACTATACCAATGAAAAATTAAATACAATTTTTAAACCTGAAAACAATCGTCTTCTATATGTATATGATTTTTTAGCATTATGGACTTTTTTTATTGAGGTAATGGAGATTACAGAACATAAAAAAAATATTAAATATCCTAACCTAGTTTTTTCTCAAGGAGAGGCTCCAGAAAACCCTCCAATAAAAATCTTTGAAGAATCAAACCTGGATAATGAAGAATTAAAAAAAAATGAAGACCCTAATGATTTAGATTATGATGAATTTTATTAAAATGTCGTAATGATGTCGTTTAATTAACGAGATATTTAATATAATTTTTAAGAAAATTAAAATATAAAAATAGGATTTAAAATAAAAGAGTTAAGAACTAAACTTGGTTACACTCAATCTAAACTTTCTGGTTTATCCATAAGAACTATACAAAGAATTGAAAATAAAGAAGTTAATCCGAGTTCTTATACCTTGAAAGTTTTAGGAGAGATTTTAATGAGAATTAATTTAAATCAAAATTGAATATAGTTGCCACTAATTAGAACCCAAGAATATATTGGGGGATATTTTTTGTTGTATTTCTTCTATTATTTACATATTTATATTTTGGATATTATAGTGCAAAAAGTTATTTATTTCAATTTTCTTTGGGTTTTGGCATGTACTCTACAGGTTTAGCAATTGAGCAATATTTTATAAAGAAGAAAACCGATTCTTTAACGAATTTTTAGCTCCTTAAAAAGGATATTGGTTTAATATTTTTATAATTTCTTTTTAAAAAAGACAATGACGCCTCCATAATATCTCCCATTGACTTACTGTTTATAAAAGCTTTATCTTTGGTGAGATTATAAATTTCAAATTTTAATTTCTCTAAATTTTTACTATTAGTAATAGGGCTTTCTTTCATTGAAATTAATAATTGATTAATTTTTTCTTCATTATTCATTATTCTTTTAGCTACAACTGATCTTTCTTCTATTTTATATTGATCGATTGAATCATGTGTTAATTTTTTTTGAATCATTTTAATTATAGGTTGGTTTTCTTTAAAAAATTGAGGGCGATAGACTGAAAACCTTCCTTCAAAACTTTGCTGATCAAAATCAATAGCTCTTATTTTGTATATAACTTGATCAAAATCATGAATAGGGACAATTACATAATTATAAGCACGCATGTCACCTAATAATCGAACCATACATCTTTCATTAAACTTGACATATTCCTTAGCAATTTGAGATTGTTCTGATTCTGAACATTTAGGAAGCATATCTCTAATAAATATATCACCGGGAATTCCAGCTATATGTTCTTCAATTAATGTTGATTCATTAACTATAAAATTTAAATTATATGGGGAAAGAATATGCTCGAACTCTAAACCAAACACTCTTGAGGAATCTGTTTTTTTTATGTAAAAATAAGCGAAATTATCATTCAATATATTTCTAACTTTTATTCTAAAAGGTTTTGAATTTCCGAAAGTACAATAATCAATAGCATCAATGTTTAAATATGTTATGATTGATTCATTTCCATCAGAATGGAGGATAGTGTATATTTTCTTTAAATTATAATCAATTTCTTTTAACTCACTATCAGAATAATATACCCTTGTCCATAAAGTGTCATTATCATCATCATCGTATACTACTACACCGCCCTGAAACCTTAATAAATCCCCATAATAAATTGGTATATCCACCCATCTATTGAAGTCAGTCAAATATTTTTTCAAAAGATTAGATATAGGGAAAAAAGGTTTTTTTTTAGAAATTAGTTTTTTCATTTTAATACTTACCTAGTCTAAATTAAGACCATTAACATGATAAACATATGAATTTAAAATTAGTCATTAAAAATCAATGATTAAAAAGTAATAAAAACATATACTTTTGTAATTAAAGTTTAAAAATGAAATTTAAAATTATTTCAGACTTTCTACCAACTGGTGATCAGCCCGAAGCTATAAAAGAAATTTTATCGAGTTTTAAAAATAATGATAAATATTTGACACTTCAAGGAGTTACTGGGTCTGGTAAAACCTTTACTGTGGCAAATGTTATAGAAAAACTTGAAAAACCTACATTAGTTTTAGTGCACAATAAAACTTTAGCTGCACAATTATATTCTGAATTTAAACAATTCTTCCCTAATAACGCTGTTGAATACTTTGTTTCATATTATGATTATTACCAACCTGAAGCATATATGCCAGTAAGTGGTACTTATATCGAAAAAGATCTTTCAATTAATGAAGAAATAGAAAAATTAAGATTAAGTACAACTTCATCTTTACTTTCTGGAAGAAGAGATGTCATAGTTGTGGCTTCAGTATCATGTTTGTACGGAATTGGAAATCCTATTGAGTTTCAAAAAAATGTAATAACTATAGATAAAGATGAAAAAATTTCTAGAACTAAATTACTTCAAAGACTGGTGCAAAGTCAATATTCAAGAACTACTACTAATTTTGAGAGAGGAAACTTCAGAGTTCAAGGTGATATAATTGATATTTATCCTGGATACACTGATACTGGATATAAAATTCACTTTTTTGGTGATGAAATTGATGAGATTGAATCATTTGATCCAATCAATAATAAAATAATGAATTCACAAGAAAGAGTTACAATCTACCCAGCTAATATGTTTGTAACATCACCTGATATTTTGCAAAATGCAATTCATCAAATTCAAATAGATTTAGTTAAACAAGTTGATTGTTTTAAAGAAATCGGTAAACATTTAGAAGCAAAACGTTTAAAAGAAAGAACTGAGTTTGATCTAGAAATGATTCGAGAGCTTGGTTACTGTTCTGGTATTGAGAATTATTCAAGATATTTAGATGGAAGAAATCCTGGAACCAGACCTTTTTGTTTATTAGATTATTTTCCAGATGATTACTTAATGATTATAGATGAAAGTCATGTTACAATTTCACAAGTTCATGCTATGTATGGAGGAGATAGGTCACGTAAAGAGAATCTGGTTAATTATGGATTTCGCCTACCTGCAGCAATGGATAATAGACCATTAAAATTTGAAGAATTTGAAAGTCTACAAAATCAAATTATATATGTGAGTGCAACTCCAGCAGATTATGAACTTGAAAAAACTGAAGGGTTTGTAATTGAGCAAATAATTAGACCAACAGGTTTGTTAGACCCTGAAATTGAAGTTAGACCTAGCTTAAATCAAATTGATGACCTAATAGATGAAATTCAAAAAAGAATTGAAAATGATGAAAGAACTCTTGTCACTACATTAACTAAAAGAATGGCTGAAGAACTTGCAACTTATCTATTACAAGTTAATATCAGATGTAGATATATTCATAGTGACGTGGACACGTTAGAAAGAGTTGAGATAATGCAAGATCTTCGATTAGGTAGGTTTGATGTTTTGGTAGGAGTTAACTTATTAAGGGAAGGTTTAGATCTTCCAGAAGTGTCATTAGTTGCAATTCTTGATGCTGACAAAGAGGGGTTTCTAAGAAGTGCTAGATCTTTAACACAAACTGTTGGAAGGGCAGCACGTAATTTAAACGGAAAAGCAATTATGTATGCAGATAAAACAACAAAAAGTATGGATAAAACAATTAATGATACTCAGTACAGAAGAAGAAAACAAAAAGAATACAATACTAAACATAACAAAAAACCTGAACCTTTAAATAAATCATTAAATAATGTTTTGGCTAAAAATTCAGTTTCTACTTACTCAAAAGAACTAGAGCAACAAAAGCTTTCAAACTCTATTACTAAATTTAAAAGCAAAGAAGATTTTGAAAAGGCAATTCGTTATACCAGAAAAAATATGGAAAAGGCTGCGAAGGAATTAGATTTTATTGAAGCAGCCGCTCTTAAACATCAAATTAAAGTTTTACAACTTGAAAAATCCAAACTGTAATTAGAATAGTACTTCTTGGACTTTGATTGCTGCCTCTTCAAAAGCTGTAGCTGCAATCACATCTAATTTTGAGTTTTGAATTAAAATTTCTGCTTGTTTGGCATTGGTGCCTTGTAATCTAACTATTATAGGAACTTTAATTGCATCTCCCATGTTTTTATATGCATCAATAATTCCTTGAGCTACCCTATCACATCTTACAATTCCTCCAAATATATTTACAAGAATTGCTTGAACTTTAGGATCTTTAAGTATTAAACGAAATGCAATTTCTACTCTTTCGGCATCAGCTGTTCCCCCAACATCTAAAAAATTAGCAGGAGATCCGCCAGATTGTTTAATCAAGTCCATTGTGGCCATAGCTAAACCAGCTCCATTAACCATACAACCAACATTTCCATCTAAATCAACATAATTAAGTCCAGCTTCACTAGCCTCAACTTCTATGGGATTTTCTTCATCTAAATCTCTAAGATTTATAAAATCTGGATGCCTAAATAAAGAGTTGTCATCAATACTTACCTTAGCATCTACAGCAATTATTTTATCATCAGAAGTTTTAAGCACAGGATTTATTTCAAATAATGATGCATCAGCTCCTACGTATGCTTTATATAAGTTTGATATGAATTTTGACATTGATTTGAATGCATCACCTTCTAAACCTAAATTAAATGCAACTTTTCTGGCTTGGAAAGGAAGTAATCCAAGAGCAGAATCAATTTCTTCATTAAAAATTAAATGAGGTGTTTTTTTAGCAACTGTTTCTATATCCATCCCACCTTCTGTTGAATACATAATCATATTTTTTCCATTTGATCTATTAAGAAGAATGGAAACATAAAATTCTTTTGGCTCAGAATTACCTGGATAATAAACATCTTCAGCTATTAATACTTTATTTACTTTTTTTCCATGAGGAGGAGTCTGAGGAGTAATTAATTGCATACCTATTATGCTTTCTGAAATTTCTTTAACTTCTTTAAGTGATTTTGCTAGCTTTACACCCCCTCCTTTTCCGCGACCGCCTGCATGTATTTGAGCTTTAACAATATACCACTCAGTGCCTGTAAGTTCTGCAAGTTTCTCTGCTGCTTTAATCGCATCATTAGAGTTGTCAGCAACAATACCATTTTGAATTCCAACTCCGTAGCTTTCTAAAATACTTTTTCCTTGATATTCGTGTAAATTCATAATTTATATTAATAGTATGACACAAAAATAAAAATCAATATATTAATCAAGCTAAATATTTTATATTTCTTTCTTTCTTATTAATTAATCTAACAATTCGAGACTAATCTGATATATTTTATCTTTTTAACTTATTATTATATACATCTTTATAAATTTGAAAAAATAAACTAAAATCAATTGAAAACACAAGATTTATTAGCAATATCTAAAGAATTTGGAAGTCCTATATACGTGTATGACGCAAATAAAATAGAAAATCAATTTAAGAGACTTGTAAAAGCATTTTCTAATGTGTCAAATCTCAGAATTCATTATGCAGTTAAAGCTTTATCTAATATTTCAATCTTGAAATTCATGAAACATCTTGGATCAGGTCTCGACACTGTTTCGATTCAAGAGGTTGAACTAGGTATTCAAGCTGGATTTGAACCAAACAAAATAATATTCACTCCTAATGGTGTGTCAATAGATGAAATTGAAGCCGTGTCAAAGTTGGGTGTTCAAATTAATATTGATAATTTATCAATATTAGAGCAATTTGGAAGTAAAAATCCTGAAATTCCTGTATGTATTAGGATAAACCCTCATGTAAATGCAGGTGGTAATTCAAATATTTCAGTAGGACATATTGATTCAAAATTTGGAATTTCAATTCATCAAACACCTCTTTTATTAAGAATTATTAAAAATACAAAAATGAATATCAACGGTATTCATATGCATACAGGTAGTGATATATTAGATATTGAAGTTTTTTTATATGCATCAGAAATATTATTTGAAAATGCGCTAAATTTTAAAAACTTGGATTTTATTGATTTTGGCAGTGGATTTAAAGTCCCATATAAGCAAGGAGATATAGAGACAAACATAGAAGAATTAGGAGAAAAACTAAGTTTTAGATTTAATAAATTTTGTAAACTATATGGGAAAAAAGTAGATTTAGCATTTGAACCCGGCAAGTTTTTAGTGAGTGAGTCTGGTTATTTTCTTACATCAGTAAATGCAATAAAACAAACTACTTCAACTGTTTTTGCTCAAATCAATAGTGGGTTTAATCACTTTATAAGGCCTATGTTTTATAATTCTTATCATGAAATAAAAAATATTTCAAATTCTAAAGGGAAAAAAAGATTTTACTCAGTTGTTGGCTATATATGTGAAACAGACACTTTTGCAAATAACAGAAAGATTGAAGAAATTTCTGAGGGAGATATTCTTGTTTTTAAAAACGCAGGCGCTTATTGCTTTACAATGTCAAATAATTACAATTCACGCCTAAGGCCTGCAGAAGTTTTATGGTATAAAGATGAACCCTTACTTATTAGAGAAAAAGAGGACTTAAGAGATATTTTAAACAAACAAATAGAATTAGATTTTAATTTATAGTTTATATGAAGAGATTATAGATAATACTTTATTGAATTCATTTATCATTCCCTCTATAATTTTTGATACGGGCTTAATTTCATTTATTTGACAAGCAACTTGTCCTATTTCCAATTCACCTTGATCTAAATCTCCTTCAAACATTCCTTTTTTAGCTCTTCCATTTCCTAGATGTTCAGCTAGTAATTCAGAAGATGCGCCTTTTGAATAAAGATTGAGAATTTCTTCATAAAATTTATTCTTTATCATTCTCACAGGAGTTAGTTCTTTCAAGGTTAAAATGGTACTTCCTTGATCAGCTGAAATTACAGTTTTTTTGAAATTCATGTGAGATGAAGCCTCTTCTGTAGCAACAAACCTTGAACCTACTTGAACCCCGTCTGCACCCAGGCATATTGCAGCGGCCATAGATTCTCCTGAAGCAATTCCTCCAGCAGCTATTAAAGGTAACTTAATTGCTTTTTTAATTAAAGGAATTAGAACCATGGTAGTTGTTTCCTCACGACCATTGTGACCTCCAGCTTCAAAACCTTCTGCAACTATTGCATCTACTCCTGCTTTTTCAGCTTTAATTGCAAATTTTACAGAACTAACTACATGAACTACTTTACAACCAGCATTTTTTAATTTAGAAGTCCACGTATTTGGATTTCCTGCCGAAGTAAAAACAATTGATATTTGTTGATCAATCAATATTTTTATAACCTGCTCCATTTCAGGATAAAGTAGAGGAACATTTACCCCAAAAGGTTTAGATGTAGCTTTTTTACACTTTGAAATATGTTCTATTATAATTTCAGGATGCATAGAGCCGGCACCAATTATTCCAAGTCCACCTGCATTACTAACTGCTGAAGCTAATTTCCATCCACTAGCCCAAACCATTCCACCTTGAATTATAGGATATTTAATTTTAAATAAAGAGGTGATTCTTTTCATCATTCTAAGATAGTTCCAGAACCAATAAGCTCACTATTAATATACCATGCTACAAATTGTCCTGGTGTGACAGCTGATTGAAGTTCATTAAATAAAACATATAAATAATTTTTTTTTTGAAATAGTTTTGCTTCAAACAAGGGTTGTCTATAACGAATTCTCGCCTTAACCGCTAAAGTTTGACCTTCAATTAATCTCAAATCTTCTCGAACCCAATGAGTTTGATTCAAAGAAACACGTAAAGCTCTTCTATAAAGTCCTGGGTGTGAATTACCTTCACCAACATAAATTATATTTTCTTCAATATTAGTTTTAATAACAAAAAGAGGATCTCTTGTACCACCTATATTCAAACCTTTACGTTGACCAATAGTATAATAATGTGCTCCTTGATGTGTTCCAACCTTTTTACCATCATTTGTCTTATAAGTAAAAGGGAATGATAAACTTTCGTCAAAATCTAAATTATTTATATTCTTTAAATTATAACTTTCATAGGTTTGGAGTGAATTAGGAATTTGAATAATATCCCCTTCAATAGGTTTTAGTTTTTGTTGTAAAAATTCTGGAAGTCTAACTTTTCCTATGAAACATAATCCTTGAGAGTCTTTTTTTTCTGCTGTAACTAAACCTTCAGATTTAGCAATTTTACGAACTTCTGATTTTTTTAAATGTCCTATGGGAAAAAGAGTTTTTTGAAGTTGGTATTGATTAAGCTGACATAAAAAATATGATTGATCTTTATTAGGATCATTCCCTTTTAAAAGCTGAAAAATTTTATTATTATTTTCACTTTTCTGACAATAATGTCCAGTAGCTATAAAGTCAGCGCCCAGAGACAAAGCTATATTTAAGAACAGATCAAATTTAATTTCTCTGTTACATAAGACATCAGGGTTAGGAGTTCTTCCTTTTGAATATTCATCAAACATATAGTCAACAATTCGTTCCTTATATTCTTTACTGAGATCAACTGTTTGAAATGGTATGCCAAGCTTTTGAGAAACCATTACGGCATCATAACTATCTTCTAGCCAAGGACATTCATTAGATATAGTAACATCTTCATTGTGCCAATTTTTCATAAAAAGACCTATAACATCATATCCTTCTTTTTTAAGAAGGTGTGCGGCAACACTAGAATCTACTCCACCAGATAATCCTACAACAACCCTTTTGCTTTTCATAAACCAAAGGTACAATTAAGCTTGAGAAAATTGAAATCAGTTTTACGACTACTTACTGCGTTGTTGATTGTTTTTTTTTTGAGCTTCAGCTGCTTCCATCGCTTTCTGAAGTCTTTCAGAAAAACCACCGGCTTTTCTTGGCTTCTTTTTGTTTTCAGCAATTTGGGCTCTTATCTTATCCTCTTTAATTATAAAATTCTTTATAACTAACATTAACAAAATTGTTAGTGTATTTGAAATAAAATAATACAAACTTAAGCCGCTAGCATAATTATTAAAGAATAACAACATCATCAGAGGCATCATGTAAATAATGAATTTCATATTAGGCATTCCTTCTTGTTGAGGCATTGCTTGTTGTCCAGTAGTCATTAAAGTATAAACAAATATTGCTGCTGATGCTAGAATAGGAAAAAGACTAATATGGTCACCGTAGAAAGGGATTGAAAATGGAAGTTCAAAGATTGAATCATATGATGATAAATCATCAGCCCAAAGAAAACTTTTTTGACGAAGTTCAAATGCTACTGGAAAAAAAGAAAATAAAGCATAGAAAATAGGTAGTTGAATTAGAGCAGGAATACAACCAGACATAGGGTTAACACCAGCTTTACCATATAAACTCATAGTCTCTTGCTGTTTTTTTACAGCATCTTTTTTATATTTTTTTGTAATCTCTTCAATTTCTGGCTTTAAGGTTTTCATTTTAATCTGAGAAACATAGGACTTATAGACTACAGGAGACATCGTTAACCTTACAATAATAGTTAAAACTATAATTGCAATTCCGTATGGTAAAAACGTAGCTAACCATCCAAAAAGAGGAAGAAAAATATATCTATTTATCCATCCAAAAATTCCCCAGCCTAAGGGAACAGATGTCTCAAGTGAATCACCATACGATTTTAAAATTTGATAATCTGTTGGACCAAAATAAAAATTCATTTTTGAAAGTATATTTCCATTTTGCCTATTTAATTTAAAAGAACTACTAAGCCCTTTTGTGTATCTATTATTTAAATTCTCATTAATTGTTAAATCATTTGATTTTAATAATACCTCATCAATTGAGTTTTCAGGTATTAAAATTGAACTAAAAAAATGTTGTCTATAAGATATCCAACGCACTTTATTTTCAACTTCTTCATCTTCCCCTGAAAGTGAAAGATTATCAACTTTATCTTCCTCATATGCATAAGTCAATTGAGTATATCGACTTTCATAATCAATACTCTTAGAATTCCTAAATAAATCTGTCTGCCAATTCAAAATAACATCCTCAGAAGCCAAAATATTTTCAAGCCCCTCAGATCTTATTTCAAAATCTAATTTATAACCTTGATTTGGTAGTGTATATTTAAACTCTATAAATTGAAAATCAGAAATATTTGCTCTAAAAATGATAGATTGACTGCTATTATTTTCTTCTTTTTCAATATGACGAAAATAAATATCCTTAGTCTCTATTAATAATCCTAAACGACTTTTTAAGCTTGTATTTATAAGATGATTGTTTTCAAAAACAAGATTAAGTGGTTGATCTATATGATTTGAAAAATCTTTTAAATTTACAAGTGTTAGATTTGCACCTTTAGAACTTATTTTAATTTTTAAATCTTTATTTTCTAAAACTAATTCTTCAATTTCTTTAGGTTCTAACCATTCAGAAAAAACACCATATGTTTGCTGTATTTCATTTTTATTTAATACTTTTTTAAAATCTTTAATTTCTGGAGCTGATTCAGCTTCTAGTACATTGACAGATTCTATAGGACTAGCATCCTGAATATTTGAGTTTTGATTACGAAAAAGCATCCAAGTCAATATCATTGCAATTAATATAAATCCTATAAATTGATAAAGATCAAATTGTTTTTCTTCCATTTTATTTTTTTGATTTAGAATATTTCAATACTGCCTCAACAAAAGAAACAAAAAGCGGGTGAGGTTCAGAAACTGTACTTTTATATTCTGGGTGAAACTGAACTCCAATAAACCATGGGTGATCACTATACTCAATAATTTCTATTAAACCTGTCTGAGGATTAACGCCAGTGGCTTTTAGATTTTTTGAGAACATCACATCATTAAATTTATCATTAAACTCATAACGATGACGATGACGCTCATTTATTAGAGATGTACCGTAAATTTTACTGACTAAACTCCCAGGAGTTAAAGAGCATTCCCACGAACCTAATCTCATAGTCCCACCTTTATTTTTAATATTTTTTTGACTTTCCATCAAATCAATAACCGGATTTTTTGTTTTGTCTGACATTTCCGTTGAATTAGCATCCTCTAGTCCTAAAACATTTCTAGAGTATTCTATTACTGCCATTTGCATTCCTAAACAAATTCCAAAAAATGGAACTTTATTTTTTCTAACAAATTCAACTGCTTGAATTTTACCTTCAATACCTCTTTCTCCAAAACCAGGAGCAACAAGTATCCCGTCAAGATCTTTAAATTTATCTATATGGTCATCTTCTGAGATGAATTCAGAGTGAATTGTAACTACTTCAACTTCAACTTCATTGACAGCTCCTGCATGAATAAAAGCTTCAAGTATTGATTTATAAGAATCTTGTAGCTCAATATATTTTCCAACCAAACCAATCTTAACTTTACTTTTAGGGTTTTTGTATTTTTTTAAAAACTCTTTCCATTGTGTCAAATCAGCAGATTGTTTTGGTTTTAATTTTAGACGTTCAATTACTACTCTATCAAGTCCCTCATCTTGCATCTTTAATGGAACATCATAAATAGTTTCTACATCAATAGATTGAATAACTGCTTCAAATTTAACATTACAAAATAGTGCTAATTTTCTTCTTAAATCTATTGATAATTCATGTTCAGTTCTACACACTAAAATATCAGCCTTAATTCCACTTTCCATTAGAGTTTTAACAGAATGTTGAGTAGGTTTAGTTTTCAGCTCTCCTGCTGCTGATAAAAATGGAATTAATGTCAAATGAATAGTTATTACATTATTTTCCCCGCGCTCATATATTAATTGGCGAACAGCTTCAATATATGGAAGAGACTCAATATCACCAACTGTTCCTCCAATCTCTGTTATAATTATATCGTATTCACCTGTTCCACCAAGCAATAAAATTCTTTCTTTAATTTCATTAGTAATATGAGGTACTACTTGTACTGTTTTACCTAGAAATTCACCACTACGTTCCTTTTCAATTACACTTTGATAAACCCTCCCCGTAGTAACGTTATTTGCTTGAGAAGTTTTTACATTAAGAAAACGCTCATAATGACCTAAATCTAGATCTGTTTCAGCCCCGTCATCAGTAACATAACACTCACCATGTTCATATGGATTTAAAGTTCCTGGATCAACATTTAAATATGGATCAAACTTCTGGATAGTAACTCTAAAATTTTGTGACTGTAGTAATTTAGCTAACGATGCGGCTACAATGCCTTTCCCTAAAGATGATGTAACTCCTCCGGTAACGAAAATATATTTTGTCTCTGACATACTGTCTAATCTTTATTTACCGGGCTCAAATTTACAAAATATGTATGACGTTAAGGATATAATCATATTATTTATTTATTTCTAAAACATCATAAAGCTGATGTTGTAATAAGTAATATGACTGATTTGAATAAGCTCCGTCAATAACGTGAGCATAATTAAACTTATTATTAATATATTCAGTTTCTCCTATTTGTGTACTAGAATATAAATCATTTTGTGTTGCAATTCTTAGAATCAAATCAAAAACTAAATCAAATGCTCTTATAGCAGTCTTGTTGGGGGGAATTCCAAAACGATCTACAAATTTTTCTATCAAAGAAGAATTGTCTATTTTTCTTGGATAATAGTCAGACATATAAGTAAACATAAGATCACCAAATAGTGTATTTGAAAGATTAGGATCTTCATATGAAGAACTATGATATGTAGTAAATAGTCTAATTTTCTTTTCATCACTTAGTTGTGAACGAATTTGAGAACTTACACTAGAAATCAGTGAAAATTTTTCTGTTTCTAAAATTATTTTATTTGGAAGAGTGTCAACA
>Ga0209501_10000388_pt1 | contig 53270 bp, 44 predicted proteins | sample ArcticOcean_MG_C_4_FD_187434 | JGI IMG/M metagenome (GOLD analysis project Ga0209501, IMG submission 187434) | Marine microbial communities from western Arctic Ocean - ArcticOcean_MG_CB4_134 (SPAdes) (version 2) | ecosystem: Environmental > Aquatic > Marine > Oceanic | place: Arctic Ocean...
CAGGAACTTATAATTATAGCGTGACTGTATCAGGAAGTACTTCTTCTAATGCTTCAATTACTTCTGAAGTGGTTAATGGAGCGATAACTGTAAATGCTCCAATTACTATTTACTTAGATGAAAACGGCACTTGTAAATGTCCAAATGCAACAGTTGGAGATTCAGCTGTGATTAATGGTACAACCTATACTGTAGTTAATAATTCAACTATAGCAGGTCAGATTTCAGCAGGTAATTTTAATCTTTGTACGACGAAGGTGACTGATATGGAGCGGCTATTTAAAGATAAATCTACATTTAATCAAGATATAGGAAACTGGGACACTTCAAGTGTGACTGATATGAATCAGATGTTTCGAAGTGCAACTGCATTCAATCAAGACATAGGGAATTGGGATACTTCCAATGTGGTTGATATGAATATGATGTTTAGAAATGCAACAGATTTCAATCAAGATATTGGAAATTGGGATACTTCAAGTGTAACTAATATGTACAGAATGATTCAGAATACTTCTTTTAATCAAGACATAGGAAGCTGGGACACTTCTAGTGTGATTAATATGAATAGTATGTTTTATAAGGCAACTTCATTCAATCAAGATATTGGAGGTTGGGATGTCTCAAACGTAACTAATATGTATGGGATGTTTTGGAGTGCATCCAATTTCAATCAAGATATTGGAAGTTGGAATACTTCTAGTGTGACTGATATGAATACTATGTTTTATGAAGCAACTGCATTTAATCAAGATCTAACAGGCTGGTGTGTATCAAATATTACATCTGAACCTTCTAATTTTGCGACTAATTCATTAACAAACGCTAACAAACCAGTTTGGGGAACGTGTCCAGATTAGGCATATCTTCTTCTTTTAAATCAGGTATTTCTAATCCCCTTAAATAGGTTAAACTACTGTTATAAGTTTAGAAGTAAAATGGTAAACAAGGTAAAATAAGTATTATATTTTAACTAAATTTTTACTAACTAGCTTGAAAGTACTAATTTTAGTACAATTAATTTTACTTGGTAAGGAAGAGGTCACGAGTTCAAATCTCGTCATTGGCTCTATTATTTACCTGATTTAACGGTTGTATATCGTGTTGCCATTCTCCATCATCTCCGCGTGTAATTATATCTACTGCATTTGGGAATATAGGTTGTTCTATCCAACCATCATCATTACTTGAATGTTTTAGTCTAGGTATTATATACTGAATGCAAATCTGCAATAGTTTTATTTTTTGGTTTGTATCTAGTTCGTTTATATCTATGCTATCTACTACATTATCCACAACTATTGAATAATTTTACTGTTGGATCGCAGCTGATCAACCTCCTGAAAGCTGCTATCATAATCAGTTCTTAACGTTCCCATCCAACGATCCCAAAACAAAAAATAAAGTCCGTAATTTCCTTTAAATTGAGCATGATGAGCATTATGAGCGACTGAGGTGTTGAGCCATTTACCAATGCTATTTTTATTGAACCCTTTTGGAAAAATCTCATATCCAAGATGTCCGTATACATTATAAACCGTCATGAATATTAAAAACGCAAACAAAGCCGAAACATGATGAGGTATGAGAAAGGTAATTGGAAAGATTATTCCAGCTTCAACAATTCCTTCTAGCGGATGAAAAGCAAAGGCTGCCCAAGGCGATGGATTAGTAGATTGATGATGTACTTTATGAAACAAGCGATAAATTTTTGGGTGATGCATAGAACGATGTGTCCAATAAAAATAGGTGTCGTGGACTATAATCATGAGCAATACACTAAAAAACCAATAACCTATTCCATGTTCAGTAAACGATTCATAGCGAAGCCCCCCTTGGGCTAAAGGCGAACGAATGGCAATCAAACCAATCAGTATAAAAATAAATAGACTCAATATAGAATAGCTAATTTCCCGGTAATAATCTTTGTTATTTGGAAATCGGTTTTGAATTTTTTTAGGCAGCCATTTCTTTTTGAATAAAACATAAAAAACGAGGAAGAAGACTCCGGCAACAATTAAATAACGCATTAAGGTGAAAGTTGAAATCCTCGCAATTAACTCTATTAGTGTTTGATCCATGTGTTTAAGTTTTAAAGAATCTTCTCAATGGTATTGAAGTGATGATGAGTTAAAATTATCAGTCATTAGAGTCTCGTTTTTATTCTTTAGTCGATACGAAAAGGTATTCTCTATTCATAGGAGTAATGTTCTCTAAAGGAATTCCCGTCGAAAACAACTTTCCACTTTCCAAAGAAAAGGTTTTTATAGGGAACTTGTCCAGGCTAGGCATATCTTCTTCAGTAAATTCAGATATTTTTTATCAAATCCTGATATTTATTATATTTGAGAAATATTAATTATAAATCAATTAAGATGAAACTCACCCGACTATTTCTTATAATAATTTCTTTTTGCTTTTTAAGTTGCAAAAATTCAAATGATGATAATAAAATTAAAATCATAGATAAATCTATTAGAAGCATAATTAATCAAGAAGCAGAAATTGAAGTCATAGCAGATTCATTGTTTGTTTCTGAGGGACCATTATGGGATGAAAAAATAAAATCTTTATTGTTTACTGATGTTGCCCAGAATAAAATTTTCAAATGGAACAAGGACACTGGAGTTGAAGAGTATATAGTTCCAAGTGGCTATACTGCTTATGCTCCAAGTTTTGAAGAAGGATTAATTGGTGCAAACGGAATTACTTTTAATGATAATGGAAGATTAGTAGTTTGTCAACACGGAGATAGAAGATTAGCCGTAATAGAAAATATAGGCACAAAAACACCTTCATTTACAACTTTAGTAGATAACTATATGGGTATGAGGTTTAATAGTCCAAATGATCTAGCTATAAGTCAAAATGGAGATGTGTATTTTACAGATCCTCCTTACGGTTTTTTTGATATTGCAAGTCAAAGTTTTAATAACAAGTACAAGGAATTGGACTATAGTGGGGTTTATAAACTTAGTTCTACTGGAGACTTAAGTTTGATTTCAAATGAAATGACTTTACCAAACGGAATTGCACTAACCCTTGATGAAAAATTTTTATTTGTTAATAATTCAGATGCTGAGAATCCGGTAATTATGCGATTTAATGTTGCCACTAATAAAGGTGAATTATTTTTTGATGGTACAGAGTTAAGTAAACAATTCGAAGGAGGGTTTGATGGTTTAAAAGTACATTCTTCTGGTAATATTTTCACTTCTGGACCCAATGGAATTCTTATTATATCACCAAATGGGGAGTTAAAGGCAACTATCGACTTGGGAGGAGGAGTGACAAACTGTGCCTTTGATACAAATGAAGAAAATCTTTTTGTAACTGGTTTTTCAAAAGTTTATAAAATTCAACTCAATTAAGGTTTAAACTAAATATATCTCTTCTTTAGTAAGTTTAGGTATTTCTAATTCTCTTAAATTTAAAAATATGAATGATATAAAAAACCCCCTAAACTTTATTAGAGGGTCATAGATTGGGAGTATATATTAGAAATATTAATTACTTGATCGAGATAGAGTATTTACAATATAATTCAGTTTATATTCTACTTTACCTCTATGTTCTAAGTAGAAAGGAAATCCTTTAGAGGCTCTAAATTTTCTTTCAATAATTACTAAATCATTTATGCTTTTTCCATAAACAACAATTGCATGGGTTGCTCCAGGTGTACCTCCTGCATCGTATTGAATTAATCCCATTCTTCTGTTACCTAAGATTGATTGATTTTGTTTTACCAGTAGATCAAATGCCGCTTTAAATTTTACGGGTTCATGAACATGAATGTCAAATACTTTAGCGGTAGGATTACCCTCAATATCACCATCAGTAAACCCATAACTTGTTATAATTGCACTATCAACTGAAGGATTTCTATGATTATTCATTTGTTCACGATATGCCTTCCACTCTGCATCTGTTTTTTGAGTAGTTGATCCCCAATTTTCTGGATCCCCCCATGCTATAACTCTATGAGTTATACCATTTCTAAACTGAACCCTTTGTAGCATAACACCGTTTCCAGATTTCCATTTAGCGCCCTCATTAAAATCGTTAAAAAGATTTAACACTGCTCCACCATGTCCACTTTTTACATTCATGTTATAAAATCTCGCAGAAGTTTGTGCAGAAACTGAGAATGTTGTGATGAATATTATACTAATAAATAATTTTTTCATTTTAATTAATTTATGATTAATAATACTCCAAGATAACAAATTCCAGAACTTACTGGAGAATATATACCTAATTTGGACAAGTTCCCCAGACTGGTTTATTAGCGATTATTAGTGCTGAATTTTTTGCAAAATCAGTGGGTTCAGATGAAATATTTGTTACACACCACCCAGATAAGTCTTGATTAAATAAAGAAGCTTCTTCAAACATATTATTCATAAGAGTAACATTAGAAACATTCCAATTTCCAATATCTTGATTAAAGGAAGTGTTGTCTTGGAACATAGAATCCATATTAGTCACATTAGAAGTATTCCAACTTCCAATATTTTGATTAAATGAAGTGACCCTAAATATACTAGCCATAGAATGCACATTAGAAGTGTCCCAACTTCCAATATCTTGATTAAAGGAAGTTGCCTCCTCAAACATACTGCTCATATTTGTCACGTTTGAAATATTCCAACTTCCAATATCTTGATTAAAGGAAGTTGCCCTTGAAAACATATTATGCATATCAGTCATACTAGAAGTATCCCAATTTCCTATGTCTTGATTAAATTCTGAAGCATAGTTAAACATGCTTTCCATATTAATTACATTCGAAATATTCCAGCTTCCAATATCTTGATTAAACACTGTACTAGCAAATACTCCGGACATACTAGTTACACTTGAAGTATCCCAACCAGTAATATCCTGATTGAAATCCGATGCGCCATTAAACATATTGTCTATATAAATTACACTTGAAACATCCCAGTTTCCCATAGGTTGATTGTATGAAGTAGCGTTAAAAAACATATATATCATTGTAGTTACATTAGATGTGTTCCAATTTCCAATATCTTGATTAAAAGAAGTTGCTCCTTCAAACATGGATTGCATATATAGAATATTCGAGGTATCCCAAGAACCAATGTCTTGATTAAACGCTGTTGCTCCATTAAACATATAAGTCGTTTCAATCACATTAGAAGTATCCCAGCTTCCTATATCTCCATTAAAATTGGATGCATTAAAAAACATATACACCATAATAGTTACACTAGAAGTGTCCCAATTTCCTATATCTTGATTGAATACTTTTGCATCATAAAACATATACTGCATAATAGTCACACTTGAAGTATCCCAGCTTCCTATATCTTGATTAAATACAGACGTACCCCAAAACACATCACCCATATCAGTTACACTTGAAGTATTCCAACTACCAATATCTTGATTAAATGCTGCTGTCTCTCTAAACATCGCTCTCATATTAATAACATTCGAAGTATCCCAATCTCCTATATCTTGATTAAATACTTCAGCTCCCATAAACATATAACTCATATTTGTCACATTAGAAGTATCCCAAAAACTAATATCAGAATTAAAAGAAGTGTTACCTTGAAAAAGTTCAATCATTTCAGTAACCAAAGTTGTACATAGATTAACATTTCCATTTGCAACCTGATCTGCTATAGTTGAATTATTAACTACAGTATATGTAGTTCCATTTATTTCGGCTGATTCACCTGCCGAAGCATTTGGACATTTACAAGTACCATTTTCAAAATAGATATCAGTATTTACTGCCGGATCGACAATTATTGTTCCACTAAGGATTACAGGTGTAATTGAATTATTAGAAGAGCTCTCATCTGAAACAGTTAAACTATAATTATAAGTTCCTACAACTGTTGGAGCGCCAAATATTTCAACACTATTGTTGTCAAATCCAGAAGAGACACCATTTGGTAATCCAGATGCTGTTACGCTGAAAGTAATATCTTCACAAGAAGATGAATATGAAAATGAAATTGTATTAATATCAACACCTACTGTTGTGGTTTGATTTGCCGAACCAAAGGGAGCATCTGTAGCAATTATTACAGACATAGTACAGTTATCTTCAGTACAATCCGTAGAATACTCTGTGTTAACACTTTTAATCCAATCTGGAGGTATATTTGATAGTTGATCTGGACTCACATTAACACAACTGAGATTTATATTATTTACAGTACTAAGATTTAACAGCAATAGATTATTGGAAACATCAAGTGAGGTAAGTGGGTTTGTTGATACATTAAGTTCAGTTATATTAATATTGTTACTTAAATCAAGTGAGGTTAGGGAATTATTTTCAACATGCAAATTTTCTAAATCAGCACTATTAGACATATTCAAAATACTGAGCACTCCAGTGGAAGCTTGAGGATCAGTAAATTGAGAAGCGCAATTGAGTATTTTAAGTTTTGTATTATTAGATAAATCTAAAGAAGTTAGTTTATTATTATTAATCATTAACTCTTCAAGATTTACATTACTTGATAAATCTATTACATCTATTAGGTTTTCAGATAATCTTAAAAGTTTCAATAATGGATTATTTGACAAATCTATAGAAATTAGAGTTTCCAAACCATCCATAGTTAGTGAAGTTAAAACATTATTATTAGACAAATCAATTGAGGAAATGTTACAACCATTAATAAATAATGAATTTAATAATGGATTGTTAGTCACATCTAAAGATTCAAATCCATTTCCAATAGCAGAAAGATAATTTAAATTAGGACTATTAGATACATCAAGCGAGATAAGCTGGTTATTATCTGCATTTAATGATAAAAGGATTATGTTGTTAGAGAGGTCAAGAGCTGAAAGGTTATTTCCATAAACCTCTAAATCCTCCAAAGAAGTGAACCCTTCAATACCAGTCAAATCAGTAATATTAGGTATTCTATTTTGAATTTGAAGTTTTGTCACTCCAATTATGTTAGATGTTAAAACATAATCATCTATTACATCATCATATCCAAGATCAATGAGCGCTTGTTCAAAGTTATCATCTGGAACATAGGTTTTTTCAATGATCTCTCCTGTCTCACTAACCTCACTTTGATAGTTCTCATCTATATCACTCTCCACCTCTCCTTCAAACTCTCCCGGAACATTTATATTAAAGTTAAAATTACTCCAAGGACTTGTTGAATTACCTTCACTTGGTGTTAAATCAACATTACTAATATTACCATAATCTTCTAATTCTATTTCTGTGTTGGATTTTACATCAAAGACTCCATTGACTTGTCCTGTATTAGAGTTTATAGTATAGCTATAATTTCTTCTAAAGATGATACTGTGCATATCCCAAGAAGGTAATTTATCTTCTGTTTTCTTTCTTATTTTCCATTTACCGACTACCCTATTAAATAACTCATAATCAAAGTTGGCTTGTACGGTTTTAGATTCTGTTAGTGTTAACTCTAATGGATTCTCTTCTCCAGTATGGTCTACACTCCAAGAAATAAAATCAAAGCCTTCTGATGGTTGTGGGGTTAGTTTTACTGTTGTGCCATAATTATAATCGGTACTTCTGTCTGCACTTACTACTTCTTCTAATACTTCTCCTTCTCCCTGTATATCAACCTGAAGACTAACTACGATTAATTGAAAAACAGCAGTAATGGTTTTTGTAGAGCTTATATTTACCTCAACGGGGTTATCTGAAGAAGTTAAATTACCTATCCAGCCACTAAAAGTATATCCAAACCCTGGAGTAGCTGTTAGTCTCACTACGCTACCTGAATTATATCTAGGATCAAAGCTTCTCCCCGCTGAGACCAATTCTTCGCTAACTGAGCCTTCTCCTTGGGTCGAGAGAATCAAATTATATTTTGCTTTTTGAAAATTAGCGGTAAGAACTAAATCTGCAGTTACTGTAATATTGAGTGGATTTTGTGTAGATCCATTAGACCAGCTCAGAAACCTATATTCTACTTCTGGGGTAGCTGTTATAGTAATAGACTTTCCTTCAGCATACTCACCTCCTGTTGTGCTTACTGCACCACCAACACTAGCAGAAACAGATAATAAATATCTAGGAGATTCATCCTTTGAACAAGAAAAGACTACAAGCAAAGCAAGAAGTAGCAGTTTTTTCATAAATTCATTAAATGTAAGAAAATTTAAGAGGATTATAAATGCCTGAACTTACAGAAGATTATATGCTTATGTTTAAAAAACGCCCCTAAACGTCTTTTTTGCTATTCATTTGCTTAGTTCCAATTCCAACACCTAATGGTTATCCAAAATCCTTTTTGTTGTTTTCCTTTTTTATTCTATTGGCTTTCTTTTATAATTTTTTAGTATAATAAGAATTTTTTAGACTTGGTAGTCCATCCACTTTGAGATTTGTAGTCCACAAAGAAAATTTTTAAATCACTTTGTGATGGATAATCAACGAAATATATTTTTTTATCAGCCTGAGATTGATATTCAACAAAATACCATAAACCCTCATTTCCTTTTGATTGTGAGGAGTAATCTACCTTATAAACTTTAAGATCAGCTTGAGATTTATAATCAACTACATAAACTTTTATATCTGCTTGGGAAGAGTATTCTACAGATAATATTTTTTGAGAAAAACCTACTATTGGAAGTAAAAGAAGAAGTAGTTTTTTCATAGTTAACTTAAATATAAGGAAATTAAAAATTCCTGAACTTATTGAAGAAGATATACTTGTGGTTTAAAAGAAGATACCCTCCACTAGGGAGGGTATCTTCTTTTATATGAAAAAATTTTAGTCAGTAGCTATACTTTGGTTAAACTGATTAACGTTTATAATTTTTTATTGGTTAATAGCATCAAAATATCTTTAACGATTTTCTCCTGCTAAATCAAAAATTCCTTTTTCTAAATTCACATTCCCAATGTGCAAATAAATTTGATCTTCGTGACTACCTTCAACTAAACTCCAAAAAGTTTTTCTAGCTTCAATAGCGCTTTCTTCTTGTGATTGAGTTGATGCAGATTTAGCGAAATCAACCAAACTATTATAACATTGCCATACTTCTATTTCTTGCCCTGAACCCATAAAATGATACGAGACTCCTCCCGCGATTGAACTTCCATTATCTACTTGAGGTTTTATACGCCAGTCAAAAAAAGCATTTCCTAATTTTGACCAACTCCCCGATGAGTTGTAACTCCCAACTGACATAACAAAAGGAACATCAAAATTAACGTCATCTACTGTTAGAAATCCAGTTTTTTCATTTACTACTCTTACTTCATCGGTGTGACCATTTGAAAATGCTCTATATTCCCTCCACTCTTCCATTAGTATTTCTTTTTCCTTTTCTGCTTTAGCATTATTCTCAATATTTAAACTTTTAATTAAGAAACCCCCTGTAATTGCATCAATTTGTCCCATAATATTTTCAGAACTTATTTCAGCGTCTTTGTGATAATCAGCCATAGTTTCATATTGCTGGTATAATACAAATGTGTGTCCAGAACCATACCAGTGCCTAAACAGCCATTCTCCAGTAATTTTTCTGTTTTTAGATATTAAAGACATGTCTGTAAATTTTTTATGAAGCTCGATAAACCTTGGAACTTCACTTGAAGCAATATCATTAAAATAAACAACTGACTCATATGTGCGCTTATCTTGTCCATATGTTGAAAAAGATAAAATAGTAATTAAAAAAGTAAAAAATATTTTTTTCATTATAAATTGGTTTATTTATTAAAAAGTCAATGTAATAATTTAATTGCAAAAAACAATCTAATTAATATAGAAATTTCGTGAGTAATAAGCGAACAATTATCTTATAAGAGCATAGAGAGAGACTACAAATAATTTAAAAGATATAGTTAAAGGGTTTGGATTTGACACTTCATATACACCTATTTAATTGCAGGTCATAGCAGATAGTAAAAGATTTTTATACTAAAAAGCCCTCTTTTATAAGAGGTTTTTTTAGTCTTATTAAGTTACATCTAATTGCTATATATTTATATTTTCAAATTAAGAGTCAAATAATCTATGAATATTAATCAACCCATTAAGTGGGCAATTTTCTATTTCATTGCTTTAACTATAAATGTATTTTTCTCTTGTAAGTTAATTGCTCAAAAATCTAGTTCTACAGTAACTATTACTCTGAATGAGGTTTCAATTGAAGCCTTAAAGATTGAGACAGTAAAGCAAAAAGTTCCTTATTCAATAAGCGTCATAGATTTTCAAAAAACTCAAAGAATAAATCAACAACTTTCTTTGCAAGAATACATAGAAAGTGTTCCGGGGTTGTTCTCTTTAAATGCTAATAATTATGCCCAGGATTTAAGAATTTCAATTCGAGGTTTTGGAGCAAGATCAGCTTTTGGAATAAGAGGAATTAAAATCATTATTGATGGGATACCTGAAACAACACCTGATGGACAAGGTCAATTAGATAATCTTCCTATAGGTTTAATTAGTACAGTTGAAGTGCTTCGGGGACCTTCCGCTAGTTTATATGGTAATGCTGCAGGGGGTGTGATCTACATAAATACTTTAGATAGTCTTTCTGAAAAAACTATTACTTTAAGATCATCATTTGGAAGCTATAATTTAAAGTCTTACCAATTAAGTAGTTTTTTAAATAATAAAAACACAAGTGCATTAATTTATGTAAATAGCATTGAAACTGATGGATACCGGAATCAAAGTGGATTCAAACAGAAAGTTTTTAATATTAAATTAAAGCATATATTTTCTTCAACCTCATTTATCAATGCACAAATTAATTATACTAATAGTCCAAAGGCTCAAGATGCTGGTGGATTAACATTGGAAGAAGTTAATAATAATAGACAACAAGCTAGACAGCGGAATATTGATTATAATACATACGAAGAGGTTGATCAACTAAAAGCAGGATTTAATTGGCATAAAAAGTTTGATTTAAAATGGGATTTCAATTCATATGTATTTTTTTCAACAAGAGATTTTCATGGAAAGCTTCCATTTGAATTTGGAGGAATTATTGATTTAGATAGAAAATATTATGGACTTGGAAGCAGATTAACATTTTCAAAATCTGAAAAAAATTTTCTTCATCAATTCCAAATTGGAATTGAATCCGCTTTACAAACTGATCAACGAAACCGCTTTATAAATTTAAAAGGGATACAAGGAGATAATGTTTTTAGCCAAGAAGAAATATTTAACAATTTTGCATTTTATGTTTTAGATGAGATTAGTTCCAATAAGTGGATTTTTAGATCAAGTTTACGTTTTGACAATCTATTTATTGGAACTGATAATATTAGTTTTAATAAAAAGTATAATGTTATTAACCCTAGTTTTGGGCTAAGTCGTGAAGTAAAAACCAATCAATATCTTTTTATAAACTTTTCTACTAGCTTTGAAACACCTACTTTATCCGAATTGTCAGCTAATCCATCTGGGGGTGAGGGCTTAAACTTAAATTTAAAACCTTCGAATGCGTTTAATTATGAATTGGGATGGAAAGTTTCCAACTCAAGATTTATTCTGGAAGCAAATGTATTTTACATTAAAAGTTCAAATGATATTCTGCCATATGAGCTAGAAGATTTTCCTGGGCGATTTTTCTATAATAATACAGGAGCAACAAAACGTATAGGGCTTGAATTATTTACTCAATTAAATTTAAAAGATTTTCAAATTCAGGGAAGTTTCACTCAAGCCAAATATACTTTTGATGATAATAAAATAAATAATCAAGGTTTTGGATTCAATGATCTTCCTGGGATTCCTAGAACTCAATTGTTTTTAAAAATCGAACATAACTTAAAAAATGGTTGGATGACAAGACTAACTTTTGAAAATATTGGAGGATTTTATGTTAATAATTTGAATAGTGTTTTTGTGGGTTCTTATCAAAAAACACGATTTCAAACTGGTAAAGTAATAAATCTTAGATGGGGTGATATTGAATTTTTCGGAGGAATTAACAACTTTTTAAATCTAAAGTATTTTGACAATATTCGAATAAATGCTTTTGGTTTGAGGTATTATGAGCCTGCTGCTCCAAGAAATATTTTTACAGGACTTTCTTTCAAACTTTAATATTACATAGTCTAATCTATATTTAGATAGAATATTAATGCATTTATAATAGTATATAATAATGCTGGCAATGCCATTTTAAAAGGATCTCTAATTTTAAATCTTACATAAACAGCTACAATTATTTGAGAAAAAACTGCAAAATTTTCCATGTTTACGATTTAATGAAAATATACATTATCTTTAGTATTATATATAATCATGAAATTTTTTTTTAATATTCCCATTATCGTCATAGGACTAGCCTTAATAATTTTAGGGGCTAGATGGATGATTGTTGATCAACCATGGATGTTAGATCAGGTTGCTAATGAAGAACGTTTAGATATGACTTTTGATCAATTATTCAATAATGAAATAAATAGAACTTTACCGGATTACCTTAAACAGATATATAGATTCTTTGGTCTATGGGTTATAGTTATAGGTCTTTTTGTCTGTGGTCTTTCTAGACCGGTTATGACATCTGACTCAAGAATTAGAGTTTTACTTCTTGTTTGCGTAGGAATTATGTGTTATTCAGGATTAGCACTTGCAATTGTTTGGATTCCAAGTTCTCCATTCATTTATTTGGGCTGCACGATGGTAGTTTTACATGTAGCTTCTTTTTATGCACACATTAATTATTAATAATGCAGTTTATTTTTTTAAAATTCATATCTACCCTTTTTTATTAAAAATAAATTTATAATTTAGAAACTAAATTTATTAATATGGAAACTTATAAGTGTAATGTTTGTGGAATGGCAGTAAATGCTAGCTGTGCAAACTGTAATGAACCTTTAATTAATGATTCAATAAAGCTTGATGATGGAGGTATTGTTCAGGTTTCTAAATGTCCAAAGTGTGAGGGTAAAATAAAATCGCCTATGTGTTGTGGAAGTGATATGACTTGTAGTGCCTAAAGCTTAAATTGAATTAAACAGCTTTTTCTTTTTTTATTAAGTTTAGTGCTGAACCCTCTTTATACCATTCAATTTGCTGAATATTATAAGTGTGATTTGTATTAATAACATCTTTTTTGCCGTTTGAGTGTAAAATTTCTATTATTATTTTTCTACTTGGAGCAAAGTCTTTTAAATCAATTAAATTAAAAACATCATCTTCTTCAATAAGATCATAATCTGATTCTTTATCAAATGTGATCCCCAACATCCCTTGTTTCTTTAAATTTGTTTCATGGATTCGGGCAAATGATTTAACTAAAACTACTTTAACACCAAGATGCCTTGGTTCCATCGCAGCATGCTCTCTTGAAGAACCTTCACCGTAATTATGATCTCCAACAACTATTGTAGAGATATTATTTTTTTTATATACACGTTGAGTATCTGGAACTCCACCATAATCTCCAGTAAGTTGATTTTTAACAAAGTTTGTCTTTTGATTAAAGGCATTAACAGCTCCAATTAAACAATTGTTTGAAATATTATCTAAGTGACCTCTAAATCTCAACCACGGTCCAGCCATTGAAATATGGTCTGTTGTGCATTTTCCATGAGCCTTAATAAGCAATTTAAGATTATTCAGATTTTTTAAATTCCATGGTTCAAATGGAGATAATAATTGGAGACGTTCAGATTCCTTTGAAACATTAACAACAACTCCTGACCCATCGACTACAGGTTCTAAATAACCATTTTCTTTAACATCAAAACCTAATTGAGGTAACTCCAGCCCGTTAGGGGGGTCAAGCTTAACTTCTTGCCCATCTGAGTTAATCAAAGTATCTACCATTGGGTTAAAATCTAATCTTCCAGCTATGGCAATAGCTGCTACCATTTCAGGAGAAGCTACAAACGCATGAGTATTTGGATTACCATCTGCTCGTTTAGCAAAATTTCTATTGAATGAATGTATTATGGAATTTTTTTCTTGATTTTCAGCACCATCTCTTGCCCACTGACCTATACATGGTCCACAAGCATTTGTAAAAATTTTTGCATTAAGATCTTCAAAAATTTGTAATAGACCATCTCTTTCAGCAGTATATCTTACTTGTTCAGATCCAGGATTTATTCCGAAATCAGCTTTTGTAGATAATTTTTTATCTAAAGCTTGTTTTGCTATTGAAGCTGCTCTTGAAAGATCTTCGTATGAGGAATTAGTGCAAGATCCAATGAGCCCCCATTCAACTTTTATTGGCCACCCATTTGATTTAACTTTATCGCTCATCTCTGATACTGGAGTTGCTAAATCAGGAGTAAATGGGCCATTAATATGAGGGGTTAATTCATCTAGATTTATCTCTATTAACTCATCAAAATATTTTTCAGGATTTGAATATACCTCTTTATCTGCTGTAAGGTGTGACTTAACATTATTAGCAGCATCAGCAATATCATCTCTTCCAGTAGCTCGAAGGTATCTTTCCATGGAATCATCATATCCAAAAGTTGAAGTTGTTGCACCTACTTCAGCACCCATGTTACAAATGGTTCCTTTTCCAGTACAAGAAATAGCTTTGGCTCCATCTCCAAAATATTCTATTATAGCCCCTGTTCCTCCTTTAACAGTTAATATTCCGGCTACTTTTAAAATAATATCTTTAGCGGCAGTCCAACCATTTAATTTTCCATTTAATTTAACTCCAATCAATTTGGGAAATTTTAATTCCCATGCCATACCTGCCATAACATCAACAGCATCAGCTCCTCCAACACCGATGGCTAACATGCCTAAACCTCCAGCATTTACTGTGTGAGAATCAGTTCCAATCATCATTCCACCAGGAAAAGCATAATTTTCTAAAACTACTTGATGAATAATACCTGCTCCTGGTTTCCAAAATCCAATTCCATATTTATTTGATACGGATTCTAAAAAGTTAAAAACTTCAGAGCTTGATGAATTGGCAGCTTTTAAATCATCATATGCTCCTGATTTGGCTTGAATTAAATGATCACAGTGAACAGTTGTTGGAACGGCAACGCCATCTTTTCCAGCTTGCATAAATTGTAATAGAGCCATTTGTGCAGTTGCATCTTGGCAAGCTATTCTGTCTGGGGCAAAATTAACATAATCGACACCTCTATTATATATTGCGGAAATTTTATCTTTCCAAATGTGAGAATATAATATTTTCTCTGAAGCAGTTAATGGTCGACTTAAAAGGGATCTAATTTTAGAAATTTTTAGATCTAAATTATCATAATGATTTCTGATCATTTCAATGTCAAATGCCATAATTTATATTGTATTTTATTGATTTCTAAAAAGCAAAAATACATTAATTATTGAGCATGTAAAAGAGCCATCAAATAAAATTTTACTAGATATTATTATTTTTACTTATTTTAAACAATTGTGTTATGAAATTATTGTTTTTGAAAGATTTATAAAAATAATTTGTTAATACTTATAAAATAGAGAAAAAAATCAATAAAAACAAAGCCTAATATAATTTTTTTTATAAATTTGCACCCTCTAAAAACACTAAAGAAAAAATCAATTATGGCTAAAGAAACTTTCGATCGGTCAAAACCCCACTTAAATATTGGTACAATCGGGCATGTAGATCATGGTAAAACAACACTCACGGCAGCTATTACAAAAGTTTTAGCAGATGCTGGATTATCAGAAGCTCAAAGCTTTGACCAAATAGATAATGCTCCTGAAGAAAAAGAGCGAGGTATAACAATTAATACATCTCATGTAGAATATCAAACAATTAATAGGCATTATGCTCACGTAGATTGTCCAGGTCACGCCGATTATGTTAAAAACATGGTCACTGGTGCTGCACAAATGGATGGTGCTATTCTTGTTGTTGCTGCTACTGATGGTCCTATGCCACAAACTAGAGAACATATACTTTTAGGTCGCCAAGTTGGTGTTCCTCGTATTGTAGTGTTTTTAAATAAAGCGGACATGGTTGATGATGAAGAATTACTTGAATTAGTTGAGATGGAAGTTCGTGAATTGCTTTCTTTTTATGATTATGATGGAGATAACACTCCAATAGTTCTTGGTTCTGCTCTTGGAGCTCTTAATGGAGAACAAAAATGGGTTGATATTATAATGAAGTTAATGGAGGAAGTTGATACATGGATAGAATTACCTAAGCGTGATATTGAAAAAGATTTTTTAATGCCTGTTGAAGATGTATTTTCAATTACTGGTCGTGGAACTGTTGCAACTGGAAGAATTGAAACTGGAATCGCAAATACTGGTGATGAAATTGATATTATTGGTATGGGTGCTGAAAAATTAAAATCTACTATTACTGGAGTAGAAATGTTCCGTAAAATATTAGATAGAGGTGAAGCAGGGGATAATACAGGTATTTTGTTACGTGGTATTGAAAAGACAGATATTAAAAGAGGTATGGTCCTTTGTAAAGTTGGTTCAGTAACTCCTCATGCTAAATTTAAAGCTGAAGTTTATATTTTGAAAAAGGAAGAGGGTGGACGTCACACACCATTCCACAATAACTACCGACCTCAGTTTTATGTAAGAACTACTGATGTTACAGGAAATATTATTTTACCAAGCGGAGTAGAAATGGTCATGCCTGGTGATAATTTAACTATTGAAGTTGATTTAATTCAACCAATCGCAATCAACCTTGGTCTTCGTTTTGCAATTCGTGAAGGAGGACGTACAGTTGGTGCAGGACAGGTAACGAAAATTTTAGATTAGAAAAAAGTTTTAAACTGACACCAAGGCATCACGCTTTAGCGGTGATGCCTTGGTGTCAAATAAAAACGGGTTTAGCTCAGTTGGTAGAGCACTGGTCTCCAAAACCAGGTGTCGGGAGTTCGAGTCTCTCAACCCGTGCATTATAAAAAGTATAAATGATTACAATAGTAAATTACATAAAAGAATCATTTGAGGAGCTTCAGAAAAATGTTTCTTGGACTCCTAGAGATGAATTACAACGTTTGGTTGTTGTTGTTTTGGTTTTTTCAGTGCTTTTTTCTCTTGCTATTTGGGGAGCTGATACAATTTTATCAAGTATAGTTCAAACTTACTTTAATCTTATTAATGGATAATTTATGACAGAAGTAGGAGATAAAAAATGGTATGTAATTAGAGCTGTCAGTGGACAAGAATCGAAAATCAAAGATTATATAATTTCTGAAATTGATCGTCTAGGGTATTCAAAATTGGTAGAAGATATTCTTGTGCCTACTGAAAAAATTATTCAAATACGCAATGGAAAGAAAATTAATAAAGAGAAAACCTATTTTCCAGGATATATAATGATAAAAGCTGATTTGTCTGGAGAAGTGCCTCATATAATTAAATCAGTAACTAATGTTATTGGTTTTCTAGGAGAAACAAAAGGTGGGGAACCTGTTCCTTTAAGACTAGCAGAGGTAAATAGAATGCTTGGAAAAGTTGATGAATTAACATTGGCTACTGAGCAAATAAATATCCCTTTTGTAATTGGAGAAAATATAAAAGTAATTGATGGTCCCTTTAATGGATTTAATGGTGCTGTAGAAAAGATTAATGAAGAAAAAAGAAAATTGGAAGTTATGGTTAAAATTTTTGGTCGTAAGACTCCACTTGAATTAAGTTATATGCAAGTTGAAAAAATATAAATGTTACATAATAAATAATAGGATCTAGCTTCCACTAGAACCTTATTTAATATAATTTAAACAATGGCAAAAGAAATAGAAAAAGTTCTTAAACTTCAAGTTCGGGGAGGTGCAGCGAATCCATCGCCACCAGTAGGTCCCGCTTTGGGAGCCGCAGGAGTTAATATCATGGAGTTTTGTAAACAATTCAATGCAAGAACTCAAGATAAACTAGGAAAAATTCTTCCGGTAGCAATTACTGTTTTTAAAGACAAATCATTTGAATTTGTTATTAAAACTCCACCAGCTGCAGTTCAATTAATGGAAGCAGCAAAAAAGAAAAAAGGATCTGGAGAACCTAATAGAACTAAAGCAGGAAGTGTAACATGGGATCAAGTTCGTACAATTGCAGAAGATAAAATGATTGATCTAAATGCATTTAATATCGATTCAGCTATGAAAATGATTGCTGGTACTGCTAGATCTATGGGTTTTAATGTTAAAGGAAACCCTCCATTTAATTCATAATTTTAAAATGGGAAAAATTACAAAAAAACAAAAAGAAGCTAGGTCTAAAGTAGATCTTACATCTTTATATACATTAGAAGATGCTTCTAAACTGGTTAAAGAAATATCTAACACAAAATTTGATGCTTCAGTTGATTTAGCTATTCGATTAGGTGTTGATCCAAAAAAATCTAACCAGATGGTCCGTGGTGTTGTGACTTTACCTCATGGTACTGGAAAAAACCTACGTGTTCTTGCATTAGTGACTCCAGATAAAGAGTCAGAAGCTACTGAAGCAGGAGCAGACTTTGTTGGGTTAGATGAATATTTACAAAAAATTAAGGACGGATGGACTGATATTGATGTTATAGTTACTATGCCAAGTGTAATGGGAAAATTAGGCCCTTTAGGACGTGTTCTTGGTCCAAGAGGTTTAATGCCTAACCCAAAGACTGGAACTGTTACAATGGATATTAAAAAAGCGGTTACAGATGTTAAAGGAGGTAAAATTGACTTTAAAGTTGATAAATCTGCTATTATACATGCAGCAATAGGAAAAGTTTCATTTACTGCAGATAAAATTTTTGAAAATGCAGATGAACTTTTAAAAACAATTATCAAATTAAGACCCTCGACTACTAAAGGAATATACATTAAAAGTATCTATATGTCTAGTACGATGAGTCCTAGTGTTCATGTTGAAGCTAAATTTTCATAGGTTTTAAAAATTATAAAATGAAAAAAGCAGAAAAAATAAAAGTGATAAATGATTTGACATCAAAACTAAAAGATGCAAAGACTTTATATTTAACAGATATATCTGGGCTAAATGCATCTGAAACTTCAGCTTTACGTCGTGCTTGTTTTAAAGCAAATGTTAAATTATCTGTTGTAAAAAACACCATGCTAGCTAGAGCAATGGATGCTTCTGATAAAGATTTTGGAGAAATTAAAGATGTATTGAAAGGGAATACTTCATTGATGTTTTCTGAAGCAGGTAATATTCCTGCAAAAGTCATTAAAGATTTTAGAAAAAAATTAGACAAGCCAATATTAAAAGCAGCTTTCATAGAAGAGGCGGTTTACATTGGTGATGATCAGATTGAAACTCTTGTAGCAATTAAATCACGAGAGGAATTAATAGGAGAAATTATTGAATTATTACAATCTCCGGCTAAGAATGTTATTTCAGCATTAAAGTCTGGAATTAGTGATTTATCTGGTGTATTAAAAACGTTATCAGAGCGTTAATTCTGAAAATAATAGTATTCGAACAAAACAAATAGAAATAATATATAAATTATAAAAATTGGTAAAATGGCAGATTTAAAAGAATTCGCAGAACAATTAGTAAACTTGACAGTAAAAGAGGTAAATGAGCTTGCTAATATCTTAAAAGATGAGTATGGTATTGAACCAGCAGCAGCTTTAGCAGTTGCTGGACCAGCAGCTGGTGACGGCGGGGGAGATGCCGCAGAAGAGAAAACAGAATTTGATGTTATCTTAACAGCAGCTGGAGGATCAAAACTTGCAGTAGTTAAATTAGTTAAAGAATTGACAGGACTTGGTCTTAAAGAGGCTAAAGGTTTAGTTGATGAAGCCCCTAGTGCTATAAAAGAAGGAGTGAGTAAAGATGAAGCAGAGGGTATTAAAAGCTCATTAGAAGAAGCAGGTGCTGAGGTAGAGCTTAAGTAATTAAAATCACAAAAGATTAAGGTTTAGACTTTTGCATAGTTCAATCGTCTAAACCATTTTGTGTTTAAAAATAGATTGATAAAAAACATATAGTTCATCTAAAAAAAATTCAAATGCCAAGTACTTTAAAGAAAAGAGTAAATTTTGCTGCAGTCCAGCATATCCCAAATTATCCTGATTTTCTTGATATTCAAATCAAGTCCTTTCAAGATTTTTTTCAATTAGAAACTAAATCAGACGAAAGAAATGAAGAAGGTCTATTTAATACATTTAAAGAGAATTTTCCTATTACAGATACGAGAAATCAATTTGTATTGGAGTTTCTTGATTATTTTGTTGACCCTCCCCGATATTCTATTCAGGAATGTATTGAAAGAGGATTAACATATTCTGTTCCTTTAAAAGCAAGATTAAAATTATATTGTACAGATATTGAGCATGAAGATTTTGAAACTATAGTTCAAGATGTTTTTCTTGGAACTATACCTTATATGACACCTAGTGGTACATTTTGTATTAATGGAGCTGAACGTATTGTAGTTTCACAACTTCATAGATCTCCAGGAGTATTTTTTGGTCAATCTTTTCATGCTAATGGAACAAAACTCTATTCGGCTAGAGTGATTCCCTTTAAAGGTTCATGGATTGAGTTTGCAACTGATATTAATAGTGTGATGTATGCGTATATTGATAGAAAGAAAAAATTACCAGTCACAACTCTTTTTAGAGCCATTGGATATGAAAGTGATAAAGATATACTTGAAATTTTTGATTTAGCTGAAGAAGTTAAAGTTTCTAAATCGGGGCTAAAAAAGGTGCTTGATCGTAAACTAGCTGCCAGAGTTTTAAAAACCTGGCATGAAGACTTTGTTGATGAAGACACAGGTGAGGTTATCTCAATCGAAAGAAATGAAATAATAATTGACAGAGACACTATTCTTGTTAAAAAACATATTGATGAAATTATAGATGCTGGTGTTAAAACAATTTTATTACATAAAATTGATGCTCATATGTCTGATTATGCTATAATTAATAATACTCTTCAAAAAGATCCAACAAATTCAGAAAAGGAAGCTGTAGAACATATTTATCGTCAGCTTAGAAATGCTGAACCACCTGATGAGGATACAGCTAGAGGAATTATAGATAAATTATTTTTTTCTGATCAAAGATATAACCTTGGAGAGGTTGGAAGATATAGAATGAACAAGAAGTTGGGATTAGATGTTGCAATGGATAGGCTTGTATTGACAAAATTAGATATCATCACGATAATTAAATATCTGATTGAATTAATAAATTCAAAGGCTGAAATTGATGATATTGATCATTTATCTAATAGGAGAGTTCGAACTGTAGGTGAACAGTTATCTTCTCAGTTTGGAGTTGGATTAGCAAGAATGGCTCGAACAATTCGTGAGAGAATGAACGTGAGGGATAATGAGGTTTTTACACCTATAGATCTAATTAATGCAAAAACACTGTCCTCAGTTATCAATACATTTTTCGGAACAAATCAATTGTCTCAGTTCATGGATCAAACAAATCCTTTAGCTGAATTAACTCATAAACGAAGATTATCTGCATTAGGTCCTGGAGGATTATCAAGAGAAAGGGCTGGTTTTGAGGTTAGAGATGTTCATTATACTCATTATGGTCGTTTGTGTCCAATTGAAACACCCGAAGGACCGAATATTGGTTTAATATCTTCCCTTGGAGTTTTTGCTAAAGTTAATAATCTTGGATTTATTGAAACACCATATAGGAAAGTTGAAAATGGTAAGATTAATTTATTAGAAACTAAATATCTTAGTGCAGAAGAAGAAGAAAATCAATTAATAGCTCAAGCAACTATTCCTTACGATAAAAATGGTAACATAACTGCAGATAGAGTTATTGCAAGAGATCAAGCTGATTTTCCAGTTGTAACTCCTGAAAAAATTAATTATACAGATGTAGCGCCAAATCAAATTGCTTCTATATCGGCTTCTTTAATTCCATTTTTGGAACATGATGATGCTAACCGAGCTTTGATGGGATCAAATATGATGCGTCAGGCTGTGCCTCTACTAAGACCTGATTCCCCTATTGTTGGAACTGGTTTGGAACGTCAAGTAGCTTCTGATTCCAGAGTCCTTATAAATGCTGAAGGAGAAGGTGTTGTAGAATATGTTGATGCTAATAAAATAACTATTAAGTATGATTTTTCTAAAGAACAAGAGATGGTTCAATTTGATAGCCCAATTAAAGACTATAACCTTATTAAATTTCGTAAAACTAATCAAGGAACATGTATTAACCTCAAGTCTATAGTAAAAAAAGGTGATCGTGTTAAAAAAGGTCAAGTTTTATCTGAAGGATATGCTACAGAGAATGGAGAATTAGCACTTGGACGTAACATGAAAGTTGCTTTTATGCCTTGGAAAGGTTATAATTTTGAAGATGCTATTGTAATCTCTGAAAAAGTAGTTAGGGAAGACATTTTTACTTCTATTCATATTGATGAATATTCTCTGGATGTTAGAGACACTAAATTAGGAACTGAAGAATTAACAGATGATATTCCTAACGTTAGTGAAGAAGCTACAAAAGACTTGGATGAAAATGGAATGATTCGTATTGGAGCTGAAGTAAATCCAGGGGATATTCTAATTGGAAAAATTACTCCAAAAGGGGAGTCTGATCCAACACCTGAAGAAAAACTTTTACGTGCAATTTTTGGCGATAAAGCTGGAGATGTAAAAGATGCGTCATTAAAAGCTCCACCATCATTACATGGAGTTGTGGTTGATAAAAAATTATTTACTAGATCTGTTAAAGATAAAAGAAGAAGAAATCAAGATAAACAGGAACTAGAAATTCTTGAAGAAAATTATGAACTTAAGTTTAATAATTTTAAGGGTGTTTTAGTTGAAAAATTATTTACAATTTTGAATGGTAAAACATGTCAAGGAGTGCAGAATGATTTAGGGGAAGAAGTTTTGCCAAAAGGAAAAAAGTATTCTCTTAAAATGCTTTCAGGTGTTGAAGATTATACTCATTTAACTAAAGGTGTTTGGACTACAACAAAAGAAATTAATTTTATGATTGCAGATCTAATCCATAATTATAAAATCAAAGAAAACGATTTACAAGGATCGTTGCGTCGTGAAAAGTTCACTATTTCTGTTGGTGATGAATTACCTGCTGGTATTTTAAAGTTGGCAAAAGTATATATCGCCAAGAAAAGAAAATTGAAAGTTGGTGATAAAATGGCAGGTCGTCATGGTAATAAGGGAATTGTTGCTAGAATAGTCCGTGAGGAAGAAATGCCGTTTTTAAAAGATGGAACCCCCGTAGATATTGTTCTTAACCCTTTAGGAGTACCTTCTAGAATGAATATAGGTCAAATATATGAAACGGTCCTTGGATGGGCTGGACAGAACCTCGATCAAAAATATTCTACACCCATATTTGATGGTGCATCAATTGACCAAATTAATGATTTAACCGATCAAGCTGGTGTTCCAAGGTATGGGCACACATATCTTTATGATGGAGGAACAGGAGAGCAATTTGACCAACCTGCAACTGTTGGTGTTATATATATGCTGAAACTTGGTCATATGGTTGATGATAAAATGCACTCAAGATCCATTGGCCCTTATTCATTAATTACCCAACAACCTCTTGGAGGAAAAGCTCAGTTTGGAGGTCAACGTTTTGGTGAAATGGAAGTATGGGCCCTAGAAGCATATGGAGCATCAAGTACATTACAAGAAATATTAACTGTTAAATCTGATGATGTAATAGGTAGGGCTAAAACATATGAATCTATTGTTAAAGGAGACACCCTTCCAGAGCCTGGATTACCAGAATCTTTCAATGTATTAATGCATGAATTAAAAGGTTTAGGTCTCGATATTAGACTAGAAGAGAGTGATAAAATTAAGTAACATATAAGAAAGTAATTAGAAATGGCTAGAAACAACGAAGTAGTTACACAGAAAAAGTTTAATAAAATTGTAATTGGTTTATCATCCCCAGAGGTGATACTTAATAGTTCAAGAGGTGAAGTATTAAAACCTGAAACTATAAATTATAGAACTCACAAACCCGAGCGAGACGGTTTGTTTTGTGAAAGAATTTTTGGACCAGTTAAAGACTATGAATGTGCTTGTGGAAAATATAAAAGAATTAGGTATAAAGGAATTGTTTGTGACAGGTGTGGTGTTGAAGTAACAGAAAAAAAAGTTAGACGAGATCGAGTTGGTCATATTAACCTTGTAGTTCCAGTTGCACATATTTGGTATTTTCGTTCTCTACCAAATAAAATAGGATATTTATTAGGATTACCTTCTAAGAAATTAGACATGATTATATATTATGAAAGATATGTAGTCATTCAACCTGGAATAGCTTTAAACTCTGAAGGGGAACCATTACAAAAGATGGATTTTCTTACAGAAGAAGAATATTTAAATGCTCTAGAGCAAGTACCTGTAGAAAATCAATACCTTGATGATACTGATCCAGATAAGTTCATTGCTAAAATGGGTGCTGAGTGTTTAATTGAATTGCTAAGTCGAATTAATTTAGAGGCCTTATCATATCAATTAAGACATAAGGCAAATAATGAAACATCAAAACAAAGAAAAACTGAAGCCTTAAAAAGACTTCAAGTTGTAGAAGCTTTTAAAGATGCAAATACACGTAGGGAAAATCTTCCTGAGTGGATGGTTATGAAAGTAATTCCCATTATCCCTCCTGAACTCAGACCATTAGTTCCTCTTGATGGTGGACGTTTTGCTACGTCAGATTTAAATGACCTATACAGAAGGGTTATTATTAGAAATAATAGACTAAAGCGCTTAGTCGAAATTAAGGCTCCTGAGGTTATTTTAAGAAATGAAAAAAGAATGCTCCAAGAATCAGTGGATTCTTTATTTGATAATACTCGTAAATCTTCTGCTGTAAAAACCGATTCTAATCGACCTCTTAAATCTCTTTCGGATTCATTAAAAGGTAAGCAAGGAAGATTCCGTCAAAACTTATTAGGTAAACGTGTGGATTATTCTGCAAGATCAGTTATTGTTGTTGGACCTGAATTAAAACTTTTTGAATGTGGTCTTCCTAAAGGAATGGCTGCTGAATTATACAAACCATTTATAATTAGAAAACTAATTGAACGTGGAATTGTAAAAACTGTAAAATCGGCCAAAAAAATTATTGATAGAAAAGAACCTGTTGTTTGGGATATTTTAGAAAATGTTCTTAAAGGGCATCCAGTTCTCTTAAATAGGGCCCCTACATTACACCGTCTAGGAATTCAAGCTTTTCAACCTAAATTAATTGAAGGTAAAGCTATTCAACTGCATCCTCTTGTATGTACAGCATTTAATGCTGATTTTGACGGTGATCAAATGGCTGTTCATTTACCATTAGGTCCTGAGGCTATTTTAGAGTGTCAAATGTTAATGCTGGCATCTAATAATATTTTAAATCCTGCCAATGGTTCTCCTATTACAGTTCCATCTCAAGATATGGTTTTGGGACTTTATTATATGACTAAGGCTAGAAATTCAACTAAAGAAGCACCAGTTAAAGGTGAAGGTTTAATTTTTTACTCTGTTGAAGAAGTTCATATTGCTCACAATGAAAAACGAGTAGATTTAAATGCAATAGTTAAAATAAAGGCTAAAGATTTTAATGATAAAGGTGAATTAGTTTATCAAATCATAGAAACTACTGTAGGAAGAATATTGTTTAACGAGGTAGTCCCTGAACAAGCTGGTTATATAAATGAAGTCCTGACTAAGAAAAACCTTCGAGGAATAATAGGTGAAATATTAAAAGTTACTAGTGTTCCAGAAACAGCTGATTTTTTAGATAAAATCAAGAATATGGGATATGGTTTTGCATTTAAAGGAGGACTATCTTTTAGTCTTGGTGATATTATTATACCTCCTGAAAAATCAAAAATGATTGATGAGGCTAATGTTCAAATTGAAGGTATTGTTGGAAATTATAATATGGGTTTAATAACTAATAATGAAAGATATAACCAAGTAATTGATGTGTGGACATCTACAAATGCCACACTTACCGAATTAGCTATGAATAGAATTAGTAAAGATCAACAAGGTTTTAATTCTGTTTATATGATGTTAGATTCTGGCGCTAGAGGATCTAAAGAACAAATAAGACAATTAACTGGAATGAGAGGCCTTATGGCTAAACCAAAAAAATCAAATGTTGGTGGGGGTGAAATAATTGAAAATCCAATTCTTTCAAATTTTAAAGAAGGATTGTCAATTTTGGAATATTTTATTTCAACTCATGGTGCTAGAAAAGGACTTGCAGATACAGCATTAAAAACAGCAGATGCAGGATATTTAACTAGAAGATTAGTTGATGTTTCTCAAGATGTGATTGTTAATAATGAAGATTGTGGAACACTTAGAGGAATTCTAGTTAAGCCATTGAAAAAAAATCAAGAAATAGTTGAAAGTTTAGGAGAAAGAATTTTAGGTCGAGTTTCTTTGAATAATGTAATCAACCCATCTACGGGAGAATTAATAGTTAAGTCAGGAAGTCAAATTACAGATTTAATAATTTCTTATATTAATGATGCTCAAATTGAATCTGTAGAAGTTCGCTCACCTTTAACTTGCGAAGCAAAACGTGGAATATGTGTTAAATGTTATGGAAGAAATTTAGCAACTGGAAAAATGGTTCAAAAGGGAGAAGCAGTAGGAGTTGTTGCAGCTCAATCTATAGGTGAGCCAGGAACTCAGCTGACTCTAAGAACTTTCCACGTTGGTGGAGTTGCAGGGAATATTTCTGAGGAGAATAAATTAACTGTTAAACATTCAGGAATAGCAGTAATTGAGGATCTTAAAGTTGCTAAGGGCCAAGGTTCAGATGGAAATCCTGCTGAAATTGTAATTTCAAGAACAGCTGAGATTAAAGTTGTAGATAAAAAAACAAAGAGTGTTTATAGCACAAATAACATCCCTTATGGTTCTTTACTTTTCGTTAAAGATGGAGCTAAAGTTTCAGAAGGAGATATTGTTTGCAGTTGGGATCCTTTCAATGGTGTTATTGTTTCAGAATTTGCAGGTAAGATAGAATTTGAAAATATAGAGCAAGGTGAAACATACCAAGTTGAAATTGATGAACAAACTGGTTTCCAGGAAAAAGTGGTTTCAGAAACTAGAAATAAAAAATTAATACCAACATTATTAATTAAGGACACTAAAGGAGTGGTTTTACGTTCGTATAATTTACCAGTTGGAGCCCATTTAATTGTTGATGATGGAGATAAAATTAAAGAAGGAAAAGTTTTAGTTAAAATCCCAAGGAAGTCAGCAAAATCTGGAGATATAACAGGTGGTTTACCACGTGTAACAGAATTATTTGAAGCAAGAAACCCTTCTAATCCTGCTGTAGTTTCTGAAATTGATGGTGTAGTTTCTTTTGGTAAGATTAAACGAGGAAACAGAGAGATTATAGTTGAATCTAAATACGGTGACATAAAAAAATATTTAGTAAAACTATCAAATCAAATATTAGTTCAAGAAAATGATTTTGTAAAAGCGGGAATGCCATTATCAGATGGTTCTGTAACTCCAGTTGATATTTTGAATATAAAAGGTCCCTCTGCTGTTCAACAATACTTAGTTAATGAGGTTCAAGAAGTTTATCGCCTTCAAGGGGTTAAAATTAATGACAAACATTTTGAAGTTGTTGTAAGACAGATGATGCGTAAAGTCAAGATCAACGATCCTGGGGATACTAGTTTTTTAGAAAATCAATTAGTTTTTAAAGCTGATTTTATTGAGGAGAACGACAGTTTGTTTGGGAAAAAAGTAGTCGATGATGCCGGTGGTTCTGAAACTTTAAAACCTGGACAAATTATATCTGCCCGTCAGTTAAGAGATGAAAATTCACTTCTTACTCGACAGGATAAAGCTAAAGTTGAAGCTAGAGATGTATCTACCGCTACTTCGACTCCTGAACTTCAAGGTATAACAAGAGCCTCACTACAGACTAAATCATTTATTTCGGCAGCATCGTTTCAAGAAACTACAAAAGTTCTTAATGAAGCAGCAGTTAATGCAAAAGAAGATTTTTTAGCTGGTTTGAAAGAAAATGTTATAGTAGGGCATAAGATACCTGCTGGAACAGGTTTAAGAGAATATACCAATGTTATTGTTGGATCAAGGGATGAATACAATAGTTTATTGGTTAATAAAGAAGAAGAACTATCTGATATTTAATTTTATATAATGAGTGAATCAAAGAAAGATCAAAAAATCAATATAGAGTTAGACGAAAAGACTGCTGAAGGAGTTTATTCTAATCTAGCTATAATTAATCATTCTGTATCAGAATTTGTTGTTGATTTTATTAATATGATGCCTGGGTCTCCCAAAGCTAAAGTTAAATCGAGAATTATACTGACACCAGAACATGCAAAAAGATTTCAAAAAGCTTTATCTGACAACATAAATCGTTTTGAAAAATCAAATGGTGAGATTAAAACGAATGACACACCACCTATCCCAATGAATTTTGGAACTCAAGGAGAGGCGTAAATAAAATAAACACGAATATTTTTTATTTAAATTCGGATGTGAAATAAAATTTTAAACCTGGATATTTATCTATAGTCATTTTAAGTGTAAAATCTGAATCTGCAAGAAAAACTAATTGATTTTGTTTATCCTTTGCTAAAAATTTTTGTTTTACCCTTTTAAACTTCTCAAATTCATCATTATCAGATTCTTCTTTAGATATCCAACAAGCTTTATATATATTAAGGTTTTCAAAGTTACACTTTGCACCATACTCATGTAATAACCTATATTGAATAACTTCAAATTGGAGAGCTCCGACAGTTCCGACAACTTTCCGATTATTAATATTTAGGATGAACAACTGAGCAACTCCCTCATCCATTAGTTGGTCAATTCCCTTTTCAAGCTGTTTAGTTTTCATTGGGTCAATGTTATTTATATACTTAAAGTGTTCTGGAGAAAAGCTCGGCATCCCTTTAAAATTTATTTTTTCTCCAGTAGTCAATGTATCACCAATTTTGAAATTCCCAGTATCATGAAGACCAACTATATCACCAGGAAAAGAGACATCAATAATTTGTTTTTTCTCAGCAAAAAAAGCATTTGGACTTGAAAATTTAAACTTTTTATTTAGCCTTACATGCAAATATGGTATGTTTCTCTCAAATTTCCCCGATACTATTTTAACAAACGCAAGTCTATCTCTGTGTTTTGGATCCATATTAGCATGAATTTTAAAAACAAATCCAGTAAATTTATCTTCTGTGGGATATATAACACGTATATCTGAGTTTTTTGGTCTCGGTTTCGGTGCTATTTCAATAAAACAGTCAAGAAGCTCTTGAACTCCAAAATTATTAAGCGCAGATCCAAAAAAAACAGGTTGTAAATCTCCCGACAAATAATTTTGAACATTAAATTTTGGATAAACTCCTGAAATTAATTCAAGATCTTCTTTTAATTGTTTAATTGGCTTAACACCAATATTTAATTTTAAATTTTCATCATCAATTGATCTGTATTTTACTTTTTCACTTACTCTTTGCTTTTCATCCGGATTAAAAAGTTCTAAATTTTCTTCCCATATGTTATATATACCTTTAAAATCGTATCCCATTCCAATTGGAAAAGTTAATGGAGTTACAGAAAGTCCAAGTTTGATCTCAACCTCATCCATTAAGTCAAATGCATCTTTTCCCTCTCTATCCAATTTGTTTATAAACACTAGCATTGGAATTGATCTAAGTCTACAAACTTCTACTAATTTTTGAGTTTGCTCTTCTACACCTTTTGCAACATCAATCACAACAATTACTGAATCAACAGCTGTAAGAGTTCTAAATGTATCTTCTGCAAAATCTTTATGTCCGGGAGTGTCTAAAATGTTTATTTTTTTATCCTTATATATAAAAGCTAAAACAGACGTTGCTACTGAAATTCCTCTTTGACGTTCAATCTCCATAAAGTCACTTGTTGCTCCTTTTTTAACTTTATTTGATTTAACAGCTCCAGCTTCTTGAATAGCGCCTCCATACAAAAGAAGTTTCTCTGTTAGAGTTGTCTTTCCTGCATCTGGATGAGAAATTATACCAAAAGTTCTTCTTCGCTCAATTTCACTTAAAAACTCCATTAGGATATTATTTTCGACAAAAGTATCTAATAAAATTAAAAGAAAAACGCCTAATAGGTTTTTGTTTAAATATTAGGTATTTTTGAATGTTTCATGAAAGAAGAAGAAGTTATTTTAGTTGATTCTCAAGATCAAATTTTGGGTACGATGCCTAAAATAGAAGCTCATGAAAAAGGAGTTCTTCATAGAGCATTTTCAATTTTTATATTAAATTCCAAAAAAAAAATTTTACTACAAAAAAGAGCGGAAAATAAATATCATTCACCTGGTTTATGGACAAACACATGTTGTAGTCATCAAAGAATTAATGAGACCTCAATATCAGCAGGAAATAGACGTTTAAAAGAGGAAATGGGAATTGATGCTGAATTAGAAGAAATTTTTATTTTTAAATATAAAGCTCCTTTTACTAATGGTTTAACAGAACACGAATTAGATCATGTTTTAATTGGATTTACTGAAAAAAACCCAATAATTAATACTGATGAAGTTTCTGATTGGAAATGGGCAGGTATAGATTTTATACGTCAAGAATTAGGTAAAAATCCAAATAATTATACTATTTGGTTTAAAATAGTTTTTGATGAGTTTGTTAATTACGTAAAAACAGATGAAAGTAACAGTAAGTAGAAAAGCGCATTTTAATTCTGCACATAGATTATACCGCTCTGATTGGGGAGAAGAAAAAAATAAATCTGTTTTTGGAAAATGTTCTAATAAACATTTTCATGGTCATAATTATGAATTAATTATTAGTGTCACAGGTGAAATTGATATAGAAACAGGCTATGTTATTGATATAAAAACTTTAAAAGATTTAATTAAATCTGAAGTAGAAGATTCTTTTGATCACAAGAACCTAAACATTGAAGTGCCAGATTTCAAAAACTTAAACCCAACTGCTGAAAACATGGTGGTTGTTATATATAATAAACTAATTAAGCATATGTTAGATGGTCACGAGTTGGAAGTTGTTTTATATGAAACTCCTAGAAATTTTGTTAAATATTCTGGCTCATAGATAATATTAAATATAGTTGAGTTTTGATATATTCATGACTTCATTTTAAAATGTATATTTGAAAAAAAATAATTATGGCTAGTGTCAAACAATTAAAAAAAGATATTAATAACAATATTGGATCTTTTATTGAGGATATATACATATGGGAGCTTACCAATCCAAAGGCTGATATTACAAAAAGCAACTCGTTGATTGATGAGTCACTTCTATTGTTCGATCAGTTAATTCAAGAAATCAACGCATCTAAAGTTGAAAACACTAAAGATCATTTTAAATCTATTAAAGAGCAGTTAAATTTAGGTTTAGATAAAATGATTAAAAAATTAGAAAAGTTAAAATAAACTTAGTTTAGAGTTAATTCTTTTTCATTCCTCTTTAAAACTTCAAAAAAGGATTTTCCATATTTTGATTTTTTAATGTTTTCAGGCATTTTTTTTGCTATAGTTTCTAAATAGGATGGGGAAGCATTACTCATTTCTGTTATTATTATGTATGGTGAAATCATTTTATCTGAATGAGTATTTGCAAAATTTAAGGTATATAGATAACGACGTTTAGTCAAATTATCAATTCTTTTTTTAAATGAATCAATTGCTATTAGATCTTGATCTTTTTGCGCTTCTAGATAAAGTTTAAACAGTTCTAAATTTTTTGAATTGAATTTTCTTGCCATAGATTTATATTCCTCTAGTAAATCATTGTTTTCAGAACCTTCAACAAAAGCACTGCTTTCAAATGTTTTAAGTCTAGTTTTTATTTTTATGTTTCCTTTTGAACCAAAAAAAACAATACGGTCATTCAAAGAATCTCCATCATCTTTTTTTAAATAAAGATGAAAAACTTCTGGTTCATTTAACTCTGCCTTTAATTTAAACTTTCCATTACCTTTAACTTTAAAAGAATCAACATTCACTAAGATTGTGTCTTTAATTTTTTTTAAAAAAATAGAGCCTTTTCTTAGATCTAAAACAACACCATCTATATTCATTAAATTATCATTAGTTGGAGAATTACATCCAAAAAAAATGGCACTCAGACATAAAATAGAAATTGCTTTTTTCACGACTATATGTTTAACCAATAAGTTAACTTTAAATTTAAACTTCTTAATCTAGGTAATAATGAATTAGTAGTTATATAATTATCATTATAAACAATATATAGATCAGATAAAGGTGCAAAACGCCATTGAAGCCTAGAGTTTATTCCTAGGTTTTCTGACTGAGAACTAAATTGAATATATGAGGACCAAAATATCTTTTTTGTAAAAGTAAAATCAAATTTAGGTCTTATCAGCCAAATGTTTTCAGTTGGAAATCCTTTATCTAAAGCAATATGATCATAATTTATGGACAAGGATGTAGTCATAAAAGGTTGAAAACGCCAGTTGAAAGTGTTCTCTATTGAATATTTCATTCCATTGTAAAATTGACCAAAATCAGGTTCAATCCTATAAGAGAATTTTTTTCGTGAATCTGAATTGTATGAAAATTTCAGACTTGTGTATTTATATGTATTTTCTCCTGGAATAGCATTGTCTGGATTTAGTCCAGTAGGATCAAAATCATCATAGAGATAAGTTGATCGACTAAAAACCCTTAAGTTCATTCTTACCCCACTTCGATAAACAAAATTAATTGAAGGACTAATAGTCCTGTCAGAATTTCTGTAATTATCATTAGGGCGAAAATAATTCCACATACCTACACCTATGTCATATTGAGTTAGTTTTTTGTTTTTAGGATAAAATTTCAATTTATATTCAGGAGTTAATTTTAATAAATCTGTTCTTCTTACAAAACCAAGATCTGATTTAAAATCTTCTCCAATAAAAGAAGCTCCAAGTTCAATAGTACTGTGTCTTGTATTTCTCTCTATCTTTGCTCCATAACTATTATCATCATCTTCATTTTTAGAATCAGGTTTAATAGATTTATGGAAATATGCCCTACCAACAAACACATTATCTGGTGAAGCCAAATTATAATCTAGACCTATAAGTCGATTATATTTTTCATTATCCTCTATAAAATCATAATTTTTGGTGTTTTCTCGATTTATCATTAATAAGCTTAAGTTTGATCGAGTAAACATCTTTTTTTGAAGAGAAAACACAGTATTGCTATTTGAAGGAATTTCATTGGCTAAATCTTCATCTGTTATCATGTGTAAAAAACCAATCCTCCAATTTTCATCCACTTTACCACTCAACCGAGCTCCTGCTATAATTTTATTTTCTATTATATTGCCGTTTATATCTTTAGCAACTCCAATTCTTCTTGAGAAAAAGGGACGTCCATCTCTGGAATCACCAAAATTTGTAAATAAATCACTGTTTTGAATAAAAAACTGTCTTTTTTCTGGTAATGAAACTTCAAAACGAGTCAAGTTTACTACTTGATCATCAACTTCAACCTGAGAAAAATCTGGATTTATTGTTAGGTCTAGATTTAATCCATTACTAATAGGAACTTTAGCATCTCCTCCAAAATTGAGGTTATCTAATTTTGTTTGATTTTCAAAATCTCTAGAAGTTATTCCGTTAATATAAGGAATAATTGCTAGAGGTGCTTTTGATTTTCCCAAAGGATCTTCAAAAGTCATTTTACCAAGAAATGCAAGACTATGAATAAATTGATTTTGAGGTCTTCGAACCCAATTAGTCCATTCATTTGAGCTACTGTTGTATCTGTTTACATTTAACCCCCACGATTTTGAACCTTCTGGAAAACTTAAAAATTTTAAAGGAATTTTAATTTCATTTAAAATATAACCTTCAAAAATTTGAGCTTCAGTTTCCCATTTTGTATCCCAACTTTTATTATTATCACGTCTCCAATCATTCATTCCATTAGACATTAGAGATTCTCTCTGAACTCCTACTGGATTTGTCCCAAATTGAAATCCATTAGTATTATCATTGAATGTGTCAAAAATAAAAGAAATAACATCGTTTCCCCACCCTTCCCAATCTCTTCTTAAAGATGGAACCACAATATTTTCATCTTTGCTATAAGACTTAGCTAATATGTAGATATTATTTTCATCTCTAATGATTTTAACAGAAGTTTTAAATTCTGCCATTGCTGAGTCACTGGGGAAATATTGAAAAAAATCATCTATTTCATTAGCATCATTCCATGCTATATCATCACCTAAACCATCTATAATTATTTGTTGATTTGTAGTTTTTACTATAATTTCTCTTGATTGAGAATACACCCTGGATGTTTTAGTTAAAATTAAAAAGGCAAATAATATATAATTTTTTCTCAATTTTTTTCTTTTGGTTGTTAATAAATGTATTGATTTGATCAAATCAATACATTGACTACAAAAAAAATAAAAGGTTTAATTATCATTTTTAATAACACTAAATTTAATTTATTTAAAATAGATACCATTTGAGGCTGACATTAATCATGCTTTATAAAAATACATTAATAATAGTATAAGAGTTCATTTTAAAAACAATGAAACTCTTACTATGGTTTTATTTAATCAAATCAAGACTTCTTTGAAGAAATTTAGTTAATGCTTCTCCTTTTAGGAGGCCTTGAGATAGTTTTGCTAGATCTAGAGCTTGAATTATAAGTCTTTCTCTTTTTTTGGAAGTTTTAGTATTAAGAATATCACTTATTAACTCGTGATTCGTATTAACTAATAAAGTATACATTTCAGGCATATTACCCATCATACCACCACCACCACTTTGTTGCATTTCTTTCATTCTTCTCATAAATTCAGGTTGAGCCAAAACAAAAGGCAATGATTTACTATCCATAGCTTCTAGTTGAACCATATAGCCACTATCTTTAACTATTTTTTCAATCATTGGCTTAAGTTTTTCTTTTTCTTCATCAGAAATTTTAGACACAATAGCTTCATCTTTTTTTATTAGATTCTCAATGGAATCTCCATCAACCCTAGCAAAACTGATTTTATCTTTACTTCCTTCCATCTTTTGAATTAAATGAGAGATGATAGGTGAGTCTAATAAAAGTACTGTGTACCCTTTATCTTCAGCTGATGATATGTAACTGTGTTGTTCTTCAATATTACTAGTATAAAGAATAATTAACTTATCATCTTTATCTGTTTGAATGGGTTTAATTTTTTCTTCTAGTTCTTTATAAGTTAGATAATCACCTTTAGTAGTTGGATATAATGCAAATTTTTCAGTTTTTTCAAAAAACTTATCCTCACTTAGCATTCCATATTCAATAACTATCTTTATATCATTCCACTTTTCTTCAAATGCTTTTCTATCTTTTTTGAATAAACTATTAAGTTTATCAGCAACTTTTCTTGTAATGTAATTACTTATTTTTTTAACAGCCCCATCTGCTTGAAGGTAACTTCTTGAAACATTTAAAGGAATATCCGGGGAATCAATCACCCCCCTAAGTAAAGTAAGAAACTCAGGAACAATTCCTTCAACATTGTCAGTTACAAATACTTGATTTTGATATAATTGAATCCTATCTTTTTGAATATTTATATCATTATTAAGTTTAGGAAAATATAAGATTCCTGTTAAATGAAAAGGGTAGTCAACATTTAGATGAATATTAAATAAAGGTGTTTCAAATTGAGACGGATAAAGTTCCCTGTAGAAATTATTATAATCATCATCACTTAAATCTTTAGGAGTTTTAGTCCATGCCGGTTTAGAATTATTGATAATATCATCAACAATCTCTTTTTCTGGCTTTTGATCTTTAGCAGCTCCTTCGGGTAGAGGTAATTCTACTTCTTTAGTGCCTAATTTAATTGGAATAGGCATAAATTTATTGTACTTAACTAAAAGTTCTCTGATACGAGATTCTTCTAAAAACTCTTTAGAATCTTTTGAGATATGAAGAATAACTTCAGTTCCTCTTTCTTTTTTATCTGATTTAACAAGATTATACTCTGGTGAGCCATCACATGTCCAATGCGCAGCTGGTTTATTTTGATGAGACTTAGTGATAATCTCTACTTTATCAGCAACCATGAAGGCAGAGTAGAATCCAAGTCCAAAGTGTCCAATAATTCCTGAATCTTCTGCTGTATCCTTATATTTTTCTAAAAATTCCTCAGCTCCTGAAAAAGCAACTTCATTAATATACTTATTAACTTCATCCATTGTCATTCCTACTCCTTCGTCAATTACATGTAAAGTTTTCTTTTTGGAATCAATTTTAATTTCAATTTTAAGTGAGCCAATATCTCCTTTTATTTCTCCTACACTACTTAGGTGAGTTAATTTTGTACTTGCATCAGTTGCATTTGAAATAAGTTCTCTAATGAATATTTCATGATCACTATAAAGAAACTTTTTAATTAGTGGAAAAATATTTTCTACTGCAACATTGATTTTACCTTTAGACATATTTTAAGTTTTAATTCAATTTAACTACTCAAAAAAAATACCAATTAACAAATAATGACATTTTGGCATTGTTTTAATAAAATTAAAAAATCACAATGTTAAATTATTTTGAATAAATTGCAAAGCCAAATAAATAATATGTACAATTCAAAAATAGTGGGATTAGGAAAATTTCTTCCAGAGAATATTGTTACAAATCAAGATTTAGCAAAAAAAATTGACACTTCTGAAGAATGGATTGTTGAAAGAACTGGTATAGAAGAGCGAAGACATATTGTAAAAGGAGATGGTAACACAACTTCATCTATGGGGGCCGAAGCAGCGAAGATTGCCCTAGAAAGGGCAAATATGTCAGCCAATGAAATAGACCTTATACTATTTGCTACTTTAAGCCCAGACTATTACATGCCTGGATCAGGTGTTTTTGTTCAAAACATTTTAAATATACCTACATGTCCGGCTATGGATATTAGGAATGCATGTTCGGGTTTTGTATATGCAATTGCTACAGCTGATCAGTTTATAAAAACAGGTATGTACAAAAATATACTTGTAATTGGTTCAGAAACTCAGTCTGGAGCTATTGACATGACTACTAGAGGTAGAGATATTGCAGTTATTTTTGGCGATGGGGCAGGAGCTGCAGTGGTAACTAGAAGTGAATCTTCAGGTTCAGGCATTTTATCTTCACACTTACACTCGGAAGGAGAACATGCTGATGAATTAGTAATGATTGCACCTAACACAAATAAATGGGTGACTGAAATAGTTTCTGAAAATGATCCTGAAGATTCATCATATTATCCATATATGAATGGAAAAATGGTTTTTAAAAATGCTGTATCTCGTTTTGAAGAAGTTATAAATAAGGGTTTAGTTCATAATAGCTTAGAGCCTGAAAATATTAGTTTATTAATTCCACATCAAGCAAACCTTAGAATATCTCAATTTATTCAAAGAAAGCTTAAATTAAGAGATGATCAAGTTTATAATAATATCATGAGATATGGGAATACAACAGCTGCTTCAATTCCAATAGCATTAACCGAGGCATGGGAGGAAGGTAAAGTAATGAAAGGTGACCTTATAGTATTAGCTGCTTTTGGAGCTGGCTTTTCATGGGGCAGTACAGTTATTAGATGGTAGTAGACAAATCTACATTAATCCTTGGTGCTTCATTAAATGAATTAAGATATTCTAATAAAGCTATAAAAAGACTAATTAATAACAAAATTCTAGTTCTAGCAGTAGGAAAGAATACTGGAGAAACACATGGAATTAAAATTCAAAATTATTTCCCTCAAGATATTGAAATTAATACTGTAAGTATTTATATAAATGTTTCTCTTCAAAATCAATATATTGATTCAATCTTAGAACTATCCCCAAATAGAGTTATTTTTAATCCAGGAACAGAAAATCCTAAGTTATTTAATCTTCTTTCATCTAAAGGTATTGAGTGTGAAAACTCATGCACTTTGGTTTTACTTTCTACCAATCAATATTAACCCGATAAACGTAATTAAGCCGTTTAAGGGAAGTAATTCATATCCAATTTTATAACCCCACAAATTTTCGGAAGACATCCAGCCTAAATAAAAAAGTAATTTTGGAATACTTATTATAAAAACTGACATTAAGCTGATCCATAAAACTTTTCTGTCATCAATTTCATAATTTGTAAAAATACCTAAAGCAAAAATTCCAAGTAATGGTCCGTATGTATATGAAGCCACGGTCAAAAGACTGTCAATGACATTTCGATCTAAAACATGTTTAAAAACAATAACAACTATAATTAATAAAACACTCATTCCAATATGAGCTTTAACCCGAATAGATTTTTGTGTTTCAGGCTTATATTGATCAATATTTATAAAATCAATGCATAATGAAGTTGTTAGTGATGTTAAAGCACTATCAGCACTACTATATGCAGCTGCAACTAGACCTAAAATAAAAGTAATCCCAACAGCAGCTCCTAAATTCTGATTTAAAGCTATTTCTGGAAAAATAAGATCAGTGCTTTCTTTACCTTCAAACAGAGGAATATTTATTCCCATTTCATATGAGTAGGTGTATAATAAAACTCCTAAAATTAAAAATAAAAATGTCACAAAAATTAATACAAAGCTGAATGTAATCATGTTTTTTTGAGCAGAAATTAAATCTTTACAGGTCAAGTTTTTTTGCATCATGTCTTGATCTAATCCTGTCATGCAGATAGTAATAAATGCTCCTCCAATTATAGATTTTAAAAAATAATTACGTTTATTGAAGTCATCAACAACCCATAATTCGCTCATACTTTTAAATGAATCACTTTCTATAAATGTTATAAAATTTAAATCCAATTCATTTAATATGTAGCTAATAGATAAAACAACAGACAATATCATTAATGTTGTTTGTAGAGTATCAGTCCAAATTATTGTGTTAATTCCTCCTCTACGTGTGTATATCCAGATTAATAATATTGATAGTATTACACTAACTTCGAAAGGCACACCCCATATTTTAAAAATGTATTGATATAAGACTAATGCAACTAAGAAAAGTCTAAATGCTGCACCTAGCACTCTGGATATAAAAAAGAAAAAAGCTCCAGTTTTCTGAGTGTTTGGACCAAACCTTATATTGAGATATTCATAAATAGATGTAACATTATTTTTATAATAAATAGGAAGAAGTACAAATGCTACTACAAAATATCCAATTAAATAACCAATGACTACTTGAAAATATGTGAGTTGAGAAGACTCTACCCATCCAGGAACTGAAATAAATGTTACTCCTGACAAACTAGCTCCAACCATTCCATAGGCAACAAGATACCAAGGAGCATTTTTATTTGCATTAAAAAAGGTGGAATTAGAAGCTTTATGGCTAGTATATTTAGATATAACTATTAATATTATAAAATACCCAATAATAAGACTTAATATAATTTCAGGTGACTGCATAAAAAGACAAAAAGGCAAAGATAGAAAAACCTTTTCCATATGATATTTTTGTATTTTTGCGGAATGGAATTTTCTTCAAAATTATTATCAGATGCTGTAGATGAAATATCTAGATTACCTGGAATAGGTAAAAGATCTGCGCTAAGACTAGCTTTATATTTACTCAAACAACCTAAAGAAAACACAATATTATTAGCTAAAACATTAGAAAAACTTAGAAATGAAATTGGTTATTGTCTAAAGTGTCATAATTTATCTGAAAATAATATTTGTGAAATATGTTCTAATGAAAAACGTAATAAGAAATTGTTATGTATTGTAGAAGATATAAGAGATGTTATGGCTATTGAAAATACTAATCAATATAATGGACTATATCATGTTTTAGGAGGTATAATTTCTCCAATAGAAGGAGTGGGACCTAATGATCTTAATATAGAATCACTTGTTGAAAAAGTTAGATCTAAAGATATTGATGAATTGATTTTTGCTTTAAGTAGTACCTTAGAAGCTGATACTACTAATTTTTATATTTTCAAGACTCTTTCTGAATTTGATGTTAAAATAACTGCTATTGCAAGAGGTATATCAGTAGGTGATGAATTAGAATACACTGACGAAGTAACTCTAGGAAGAAGTATTTCTAGACGTGTACCATATGAAAGTTCAATAGTTGAATAGTATTGGCTTAGTCATAATTTTGGTACTTTTGTTTTAATAATTAACTATGGGTAAGTATTTTTTAAAACTTCCAAAAATGGGTGAGAGTGTAGCAGAAGCTACTTTAATAACCTGGCTTAAAGAAGTGGGTGATAATATTGAAGCTGATGAGTCTGTTGTTGAAATAGCTACAGATAAAGTTGATTCTGATGTTCCATCTGAATTTTCAGGAAAATTAACAGAAAAACGCTTCAATATAGATGATTTAGTTAAAGTAGGAGAAGTTATAGCTGTAATCGAAAGTGATGAGGTTTCAGATGAAAAAACTGAACAAATTCAGGTTAGTGATGAAAGTTCAAAATCTATTCCAGAGCAATTGGTTTTAAATGATTCCGAAAGTGTTATTGAATCACAAGGATTGTTTGAAGCTTCAAAGCTTATTGATGAAGCTAAATCTTTTGTTAATACTAGTTTTTCTAAAACAAAACGTTTTTATTCTCCTTTAGTAAAAAGTATAGCGAAAAAAGAAAATCTATCTAATGTCGAACTAGAAAGTATTTTAGGTACGGGAAAAGACGGAAGGGTTACAAAACAAGATATTTTAAAATTTCTGAGTTCAAAAAGTTCAATAGTTTCAGAGTCAATTAATAGTTCTCAAAAATCATCTAGTGAAGATCTTGGATCTAAAGGACAATTAATTGAATTGTCACGTATGGGTAAGTTAATAGCAAGCCATATGGTTGAAAGCAAAAAGATATCTGCACATGTTCAGTCTTTTGTTGAGGTTGATGTTACTAATTTATGGGAATGGAGAGAGAATATTAAACAATCATTTTTTAATCAAACTCAAGAAAAGCTAACTTTTACCCCATTATTTTTATTAGCGGTAATTAAAGCATTAAGAGATTTTCCTATTCTAAATAGTTCTTTACAAGGCGAATCAATATTTCAGAAAAGAGATATAAATATAGGTATGGCTACATCTTTATTAGATGGAAATCTCATTGTTCCTGTAATAAGAAATGCGGACCATTTAAATTTAATTGGGTTGACTAAAGCAGTTAATGATTTAGCTTATCGCGCTAGGAATAATCAACTTTTACCAGAAGATGTTCAGGACGGAACATACACTGTTACTAATGTGGGTAATTTTGGATCAATTATGGGAACCCCAATTATTAATCAACCACAAGTTGGAATTTTAGCAATAGGTGTAATTAGGAAAATGCCATCCGTAATTGAGACATCAAAAGGAGATTATATTGGTATTAGAAAAAAGCTAATTTTATCTCACAGCTATGACCACAGAATTATAAATGGAGCTATAGGAGGTCAATTTGCTAAAAACGTAGCAAATTATCTTGAGCAATGGGATTTAAATTTTTCTTTTTAAAATGAAATTAAATATTGAAAGACCACTTTGTTTTTTTGATCTTGAAACAACAGGTATAAATATTATAACTGACCGTATTGTTGAAATAGCTATTTTGAAATTGCATTCTAATGAAAAAATAGAAAAACAAGTTTGGCTAGTTAATCCTGAAATGTCAATTCCAAAAGAGGTTTCAGAAATTCATGGAATTACTGATGATAAAGTTGCTAATGCCCCAACGTTTAAAAAAATTTCCAAAAAAATTTACAACTTTATTAAAGGTTCTGATTTAGCAGGTTATAATTCTGATCGTTTTGATATTCCATTGTTAATGGAAGAGTTTTTAAGGTCAGAAATAGATTTTGAAACAAAAAACTTAAGAACAATAGATGTACAAACTATTTTTCATAAAATGGAACAAAGAAATCTTACAGCTGCTCTTAAATTTTATTGTAATAAGAAATTGGAAAATGCTCATTCAGCTATGGTAGATACTCAAGCTACTTATGATGTTTTAATGGCTCAACTTGAAAAATATAATGATTTAGAACCATCCATTTCTTTTTTAAGTGATTTTACGACTAGAAGAAAAATTGCTGATTTTGCTGGTTATATAGTTTTTAATAAAGAGGGTAAAGAGAGTTTTTCTTTTGGGAAGCACAGAGGGCAAATAGTTGAAGATATTTTAGAAAAAGAGCCAGGATATTTTGGCTGGTTATTAAAAGCAGAGTTCCCATTATATACAAAAAAAATATTGACGCAAATTAGAATGCGAAAAAGTAATCCTCAAAAAAAATAATTTTGAAAATCATCTGTATAGGTAGAAATTACTTGGATCATTTAGAAGAATTGGGCAATAAAACACCAAATAATCCAGTAATTTTCATGAAACCGGACACCTCATTAATTCAAAAAAATCAATCATTTTTTATACCTGCTTTTTCAGATAACATTCATCATGAGATAGAGCTAGTAGTTAAAATTAATCGAATTGGTAAACACATCAACCAAAAATTTGCTCACAAGTATTATGAAGATATAACTGTTGGTATTGATTTCACAGCAAGAGATTTACAAAATGATTTAAAAGCTAAAGGACTACCATGGGAAAAATCAAAAGGATTTGATGGTTCTGCATTAACTGGTAAGTGGTTAAATAAAAATGAATTTGATTTAAATAATTTAAACTTTCATTTAGAAAAAAATAATAGGCTAAGTCAAAAAGGAAACTCTTCTAAGATGTTGTGGAAAATCGATGAAATCATATCACATATTTCCCAGTTTTTTACTCTTAAAATTGGGGATTTAATATTTACAGGAACACCGGCTGGTGTTAGTAGGTTAAATGAAGAAGATTTGTTAGAAGGATTTGTTGAAAACATTAAGTGTTTTCAAATTAAGGTTAAATAGAAATTATGATAGCTGAATTAGTTACAATAGGAGATGAGATTCTAATAGGTCAGATTGTAAACACAAATTCTGTTTACCTGTCAAAGACATTAAATTCCATTGGAATTGCTGTTTCTCAAATCACATCCATTTCTGATAAACCTAGAGATATAATCAATACCATTAAAAGATCTAGAAAAACATGTGATATCATAATTATTACTGGAGGTTTAGGACCCACTAGCGATGATGTAACTAAGCACACTTTAACATCTTATTTTGATGACAAACTTATTTGGTATCCTAAAATTAAAGATCATATAGAAGAAATATTTAAAAATTTCATTTCAACTCCAATAAATGATATGAATAGAGAGCAAGCTCTTTTACCGTCAAAAGCTAAGATTTTTAAAAACGAATATGGAACAGCTTCAGGGATGTGGTTTTCTTCAAAAGACGTTACAGTTATTGCTTTGCCTGGTGTTCCTTATGAGATGAAAGCTCTGATGCAGAAATCAATTCTACCGGAGTTAAAAAAATTATTTAATCGACCTTTTATTTATAATAAGACTTTGATGACTTATGGTTTGGGAGAAAGTGCTATTGCTCTTAGAATTTTAGATTGGGAAAGTAAACTTCCTGATTCAATAAAACTAGCCTATCTCCCAAGCTTAGGAAGAGTTAGACTTAGGCTTTCATCAACTGGAATGAGTGAAATTAAAGTTAGAGAAAAAGTTGATAGACAAGTCTCAAGCTTAAAGCTTTTAATTGAGGATATTTATATTGGAGATGAAGATAATGGTCCAATTGAAGTATTGATTGGAAAAATTCTTTCAAATAAAAAAAAATCCTTATCAATTGCGGAAAGCATAACTGGAGGTAAAATTTCATCAGTTATTACATCCCATGCAGGTGCTTCTAAATTTTTTAAAGGTGGAGTTGTAGCTTATTTAAATGAACTAAAAACCTCAATATTGAATGTTCCAAGTAAATTAATTTTAGAAAAAGGAGTTGTTAGCTCTCAGGTTGCAGAAGCAATGGCTTTGGGGGTAAAACAACGTTTTAAATCTAATTATGGATTGGCAACAACTGGAAATGCTGGTCCTACATCTGGAGATGATATTTCTAAAATTGGTAAGGTTTATATTGCAATTGCAGGGCCTCAAGGAGTTTTTAGTGAATGTTACCAAATTGGAAATCATCGTGAAAGAGTAATTAACAAGGCAACAAATAAAGCACTTGAGATGCTTTATAAATTAATAAAAAGTGATTAATTATAAATTTTAAATAAGTTTTGTTACTACATAAAAAGATGTAAATTTGCATCCTATTTATAAACAAAACAGGTATAAACAATAAAATTATGGCTAGAGTTTGTGAAATTACCGGAAAAAGAGTCATGTTTGGAAATAATCGTTCTAAAGCCATGAATAAAACCCGTCGACGTTTTGATATTAACTTGGTAAAAAAACGTTTCTATATACCTGAAGAAGATAAATGGGTAACCTTAAAAGTTAAGGCGTCCGTTTTAAAAACAATTAATAAAAAAGGTATTTCAACGGTGATTAAGGAAGCTAAAGGAAAAGGTCTTTTAAAATAAAAGAAATAAAATGGCAAAAAGAGGGAATAGGGTACAAGTTATTTTGGAATGTACTGAACATAAAGCATCAGGACAGTCTGGAACATCACGTTATATAACTACAAAAAACAAAAAAAACACACCTGATCGTTTAGAAATAAAAAAATTTAACCCGATTTTGAAAAAAATGACGGTTCATAAAGAAATTAAATAGTCATGGCAAAAAAATCAGTAGCAACACTTCAAACCGGGTCCAAAAGATTTACTAAAGCCATTAAAATGGTTAAAAAAGAAGGTTCTGTCACATATAGTTTTGTTGAAACAATTATAGATCCAAAGCACGTTAGAGATTGGATTGCCAATAAACCAATCAAACAAGAAGTAATTCCTGCAAAGTCAGTTGAACAAAAAGCAACTAATAAAGAAGTTACTGATGAAAAAGAAAGCAATCAAGGTAACGTTGAAGATAAAACCAAAAAATAGTCTTTAACTATCTAAAAACTGTATTTATTGAAATTCATTTAAAAAAGCTACTTTTAAAGTAGCTTTTTTAATTTTTATAAAATGGGAATATTTAAATCAATTGTATCTTTTTTAAAGGGTAAAAATAAAAAAGAAAAAATTTCAAAAGATGAATTAAAAGAACCCATTCATGAAACTAAATCACTAGAATATGAATCAAATTTTGATTCTAAAATTGAACCTGAACTAGAACCAGAACCTGAACCAGAAGCAGAACCTGAACCAGAACCAGAGCTCAAATTTGATAAAGATCAATTAGAAGACACAAATGCTGAGATTGAATCTGTAGATACTATTAATAGCCTTGATAAAGGTTTAGAAAAAACTAAAAATTCATTTTTTTCTAAATTAGGAAAAGTATTAGTTGGTAAAAGCAAAGTAGATGTTGATGTATTAGATGACTTAGAGGAAGTTCTTATAACATCTGATGTCGGTGTAGAAACTACAATAGAAATAATTAAAAATATTGAAAATCGAGTTTCTAAAGATAAATTTTTAGGAACAAATGAATTAAATAAGATATTAAAAGAAGAAATAGTTGGAATACTTTTAGAACAACATTCTAATGTTAGTTCAAGTTTTGAGTCATCTCTACCTTATAAACCATATGTAATAATGGTTGTTGGAGTAAATGGTGTAGGAAAAACAACTACAATTGGAAAGCTTGCTCATAAATATAAAACCCTTGGAAAAAGAGTTATGCTTGGTGCTTCTGACACATTTAGAGCAGGTGCTATAGACCAACTTCAAGTTTGGGCAGAAAGAGTTGGCGTTCAAGTAATTAAACAAAACATGGGAAGTGATCCAGCTTCAGTTGCATTTGACACTTTAAAATCAGCTAAAGCACAAAATATTGATGTAGTGATAATAGATACTGCAGGTCGATTACATAATAAAGTAAATTTAATGAACGAACTCTCTAAAATAAAAAGAGTTATGGATAAAGTTATTCCAGAATCACCTCACGAAGTTCTACTTGTTTTAGATGGCTCAACAGGTCAAAATGCATTCGAACAAGCCAAGCAGTTTTCTTCTGCTACAGATGTATCGTCTCTAGCAGTAACTAAATTAGATGGTACTGCTAAAGGTGGTGTCGTTTTAGGAATTTCTCATCAATTTAAAATACCTGTCAAGTACATTGGAATAGGTGAGAAAATTGAGGATTTACAAATTTTTGATCCTAAAACTTTTGTAGATTCTTTTTTTAGATAGGAACCTAATCTATTTTTATTGTTTATTATAAGCTCTATTTCCAGTAAAAAAAATAGCATTAGCCATAAATAGCTTTCCGTTTTCCCAAAAAGCTCTAAATAAGGGATTATCAACCATATAAATTATATTACCACGACCTAAGTTCTGATTTCCAAATAATAAACTATTGCCTTGATTTGAAGCAACATTTGAACCCGCAAAACCAGAATGAGGTTTTATAGCACTTTTAAGATAAGCTATATTTTGATTTTTCAAAAGTTTATATGCATTCCCAGAAAGCTTTAATGTGTAATAAAAATTTTCATACCCATAAGCCATTGGATGAGTTTGATCAACTGTAGCCTTATATATACTTCCAGTAATTAGATTGCTTATATATTTCCTTTTTCTAAAACTATTAGGGCTAGTGTCAGTTGTTTCATCTTTTGTAGATTCTTTTTTTGATATTTCAAATGTCTCAATATCTGTTAAAGCATCCAATGCCCTGCCTAATGCAATTAAAGTTCCTCCATTTCTAATCCAACTTACTAAGTCAGCTTTTATATTATTAAAATTATAATAGCCCGATGGTAAAATTAAAACGTCAGTTTTTGAAAGAGCCTCTTTGTTTAATCTTAATTCACTCACATAATTAGCTTGATAACCTAATTGTTGTTCAAAAAAGTGTATTAATTCACCTGCATTATACGTTGAAGAGTTCCCCTCAGTTAATACACTTATTCTTGGTGGAGAAATTAAAGATAATTTATCAGATCCAAGGTCGGGACCTGATGATGAGTAACCTGATGATAATTGAGTAATTTCTCGATTATTATCTTCTGCTATATGAAGGATTTTATTTTTAAGATCAGAATCTGAAAAATTCAAATTATCTCCCTTTAGAATAAAAAGAGATCCTCTTTTCCAATCTATACTTTGATTTGTTAAAGGAGTGTTGTTGAACCTAACTTTAATTTTTGAATTTAATAAATTTGTCAAAAATTTTGCATCGTCAAGGCTATTCCACTTAGAAGCCCATCCGTATGTAAGACCATTATTTTTTGCTTTTACATAATTTTCACTTTCAACTTTTATTAAATTAATATTTTCTTTGGTTGCTAGAGCATTAAGACCATATGCATAGGGAAGGGACCATGCAGTTATATCATATGTTAGTGAATCTGATAAAAAAGTTTGAGGTTCAAATAATACATGAACCATTTTACCCTTAACTTGGTTAGTTGAGATTATCAGATTATCAGATTTAAGTTTAATTGTTATGTTCTTTTTTGAATTAAAATCAAAACCCTTAATATCTTTTCTTTCATTCGACGCGCCATATTTAATTTTATGTCGATCAAGAAGTGTTTTCAATTTATTTATATTATCTGCATTTCCACTAAGTATGAAATTTTTATATTTAGTTGACTTGTTTTTATAAAAATTTTGATAAGCTGTATTTAATTCTTTAATATTTTTCGAAGCAATCTCTACTGTTGATATACTAGTAGTGTAATGGTGATTAATACGATCAACTAATGTAAGCTCAACACCTTCATTATTATTTAACCCTAGACCAGCTCTTCCACCACCGGCTTGTTCGTATGTCATCCCAATAGCGCCAAGAAAAGATGGATATGAATCTCCATAGCCAGGATAAAGTAAATCGAATTTTTCCTTAGTATAGTAAAACCATCCATTTTTATCAAAATACTTAGCGTGATTTTTTCCAATTATATCTTGAAAATATCTCTGAAAACTAGTAATATTTTCGTGTACAGGCTCAGCAGCAGGAGCAAAATAATATGGAGAATTGACTCCTTGTTCATGAAAATCAACATGAATATGAGGCAACCACTGATTATATTTTACAAGTCTTTGCTGAGTTTCAATTTGTGTTGCCCAAGCCCAGTCCCTATTTAGATCAAAACCATAATGATTAGTTCTTCCATTTTGCCAAGGTTCTTGATGTTCTCTTGAAAAAAAGTTGGGATTATAAGGATATCTTTTTTTTTGTTTATACCAATTAACATATCTATCTCTTCCATCAGGGTTTATACATGGATCAATAATAACAATTGTGTCTTTAAGCCAATCATTATGATTAGTAATTAAATTATAAATTGTTTTCATTGATGCTTCTGTGCTTGAAGATTCATTACCATGAACATTATAGCTTAACCAAACTATAACCTTATCTGAATTGAATTCACCATTAGCAGACCCAGAGTTTTTAAGATGATTATTTCTAATTGATTCAATATTTTTTAAATTTTCAGGATTTGAAATAAATGCTAATTGAAGTAAACGACCTTCATTAGTTTTTCCATAGTGTTGAAGATCTACCCAATCCGAGTTTGAGTCTAAATATTTATAGTAATCTACTACTTGATGGTGTCGTGAAAAAACTGTACCAAGTTCATACCCTAAAAAAGAATCAGGTGAACTTACTTCTTGAGATTTAGACGTATAGCTTATTAATGCTAAACAAAAAAGAATATATTTTTTAAACATAAATACTTATTTGATAGTAAAAGTAATTTTTTTTAAACATGAAGGTATATATCGGTTATAAAAAATCAAATATCTTTACGGAAATTATTTAGAATGAAAGCGCACCAAATTCCATATAATTCATTAAAAATTTATTCTGAATTAATTAAGGATTATCAAGATGAAAACAAGGGCTTAATTTCATCCATAACTTCTTTTCCTAGTGTGGACTCTCTAATCAGTCTGTCTGATTTTAAATCAAAAGAATTTTCTGATGTTAATAGAAATAAGTTAATGGAAGTTTTTAAAGACCAATATGCAGATATAAAGATTTCTAAGAATGTGGAGAAAAACCTGAATCTTTTATCTAAAAAAAATGGAGTTACAATTACAACAGGTCATCAATTGAGTCTAATGACAGGGCCTTTGTATTTTATTTATAAAATTATTAGTATAATAAAACTATCAAATCAGTTAAATAACAAAAAAACAGGAAACCATTACATCCCTGTTTTTTGGATGGCCTCTGAAGACCATGATTTTGAAGAAATTAGCAGCTTTTATTTCAAAGGAAGAAAAATTGTTTGGAATGAAAGAAATAGAGGACCTGTAGGAGAGCTTAGTTTAGAAAAACTTGACTGTTTAAGACTATTTATAGAAGAGGAGCTAGGAGTTTCAAAATCTTCTATGGCTATCAAAACAATCATTAAGGAAACGTATTTATCTACAAAAACTCTTTCTGAAGCTACATTTGGTATAGTTAATAGACTTTTTTCAGATTATGGATTATTAATTTTAGATGCTAATTCAAGAAAATTAAAGGAAATTATGATTCCTTTTTTTAAACAAGAATTATTTTATCAAAATTGTCAGAAACAAGTTAAAATTCAAATTAATAACTTAAGGAAAGACTATAATAAAAATTATAAACCTCAAGTAAATCCTAGAGAAATAAACCTTTTTTATATTGCCAAAGGAGAAAGAACCCGAATTTTAAAAACTAATGATGGATTTAAATTAAGTGATTCAAAGATAACATTTACTAACACTGCTATGGAAAAAGAGTTAATTGAATTTCCTGAAAGATTTTCTCCAAACGTATTAATGCGTCCTTTATATCAGGAAGTAATTCTTCCAAATATTGCATATATTGGAGGTGCTGGAGAGATTTCTTATTGGTTACAATTAAAAACTTTTTTTGATAATCAAAATATCATTTTACCTATTTTAATTATCAGAGATTCAGCATTACTAGTTTCTTCTAAGATTTCTAAAAGAATAGCTAAACTTAACATATCATATTCCGATTTATTAAACGGAAAAAATCATTTAATCAATAATAAAATTAAAGAGCTCTCAAGTATAAGTTTGGATTTACAATTTCTAAAGAATAAACTTGATTCACAATTTGAATATTTAGAAAAAATTGTTTCTAAGACTGACTCTTCTTTTGATGGTGCTGTAAAGGCTCAAAAAGCAAAACAATATAAAGGCATAGATAATCTTGAAAAAAGACTTTTAAGAGCTCAAAAAAGAAAACTTAATGATCAGGTAAAAAAAATAGAGTTAATTTATGACACTCTATTTCCAAATAATATTATTCAAGAACGAAAAGAAAACTTCTTTGATTATTATTTGCAATTTGATTATAATTTTATCCCAGACTTGATGAATAATTTTGACCCGCTTAATAAAGAATTTACTATTTTGGAATCTGAATAAAAGTAAAAAAATAGTCTAATTTAAAATTTCCTCCCTAATAAATATTTGTATTTTTGCTTATGCAAGACAAAGTACTAATCCTTGATTTTGGATCTCAATACACACAGTTAATAGCAAGAAGAGTAAGGGAACTATTTATTTATTGTGAAATATTTCCATACAATAGTCCCCCTAAAGATTTTTTTGTATACAAAGCAGTAATCTTATCCGGCTCTCCTTATTCAGTGCTAACTGAAGCCTCACCCCGTATAGACCTTTCTATGATTAAAGGTAAAATTCCTTTGTTGGGAGTTTGCTATGGAGCTCAATATTTGGCTCATTTCTTTGGGGGTAAAGTTAGCCCATCAAAAACAAGGGAATATGGTCGAGCCAATTTAAAATTTATAGATTCAAAATCTAATTTTTTTATTAATATTCCTCAAAACACTCAAGTATGGATGAGTCATAGTGATACTATTAATGATCTTCCTGATGAAGCAAAACTTATTGCTAGTACTTCAGATGTTCAAAATACTGCTTTTGAAATTATAGGTGAAAATACATATGGAATTCAGTTTCATCCTGAAGTATATCATTCTCCTGATGGATCTAAAATGCTAGAAAACTTTTTAGTTAAAATTTCAAAAATAAAGCAAGATTGGACTCCTGATTCTTTTGTCGAAATGACAATAAAAAAATTAAAGGATCAGATTGGTGATGACAAAGTTATTTTGGGCCTATCTGGAGGTGTAGATTCAACAGTGGCAGCTGTATTGTTAAATAAAGCAATTGGAGATCAACTAACTTGCGTTTTTGTTAATAATGGCCTTTTAAGAAAAAATGAATTTGATTCAGTTTTAAATCAATATGAAGACATGGGACTAAATGTGAAAGGGGTTGATGCGTCAAAATTATTTATAAATAATTTGAAGGGTGAATCAGATCCTGAATTAAAACGAAAAATTATTGGTAATACTTTTATTGATGTTTTTGATGCTGAGGCAAAACAAATAAAAGGAGCTTCCTGGTTAGCCCAAGGAACAATATACCCTGATGTAATTGAATCAATTTCAGTTAACGGGCCTTCTGTAACAATTAAATCTCATCATAATGTTGGTGGTTTACCGGATTTAATGAAGCTAAGTGTTATTGAGCCTCTCAGAATGCTTTTTAAAGATGAAGTTCGTAGAGTAGGACATAGTTTAGCAATTGCCCCTGCAATTTTAGGAAGACATCCTTTTCCGGGACCTGGTTTAGCAATTAGAATTTTAGGAGAAATTACATTTGAAAAAATTAATATTCTTCAAGAAGTTGATTCAATTTTTATTGAAGGATTAAAGAAATGGAATTTATACGATTCCATTTGGCAAGCTGGGGCATTACTTCTGCCTGTTAATAGTGTTGGTGTGATGGGTGACGAGAGAACTTATGAAAAATGTGTAGCATTAAGAGCAGTTCAGTCTACCGATGGAATGACAGCCGATTGGGTTGACTTACCCTATGATTTTTTACAAAAAATTTCTAATAAAATTATAAATAAAGTTCCTGGAGTAAATAGGGTAGTTTATGACATAAGTTCTAAGCCACCAGCTACCATAGAATGGGAATAGTTAATTAAATTATATAGATTAAAGTGACTTTTAAGAAAAAAATTATAACAATATTCCTACTACTATTCATTTCATATGGATATAGTCAGGATGGCTTAATACCAGAAAAGTTTATAATTCATAAAGTTAAAAAAGGAGATAATATTTATAATCTTGCAATAAAGTATAATGTAAGTGAGAGTCAAATAGAAGATTATAATCCACAGATTAGTAAAAGAGGGTTAAAAAAAAGAATGAAAATAAGAATACCAGTTTATACCACAGTCAAAAGTGAAAAATTACCCTCTGAAACTCTAGACTTATATCTCGTTCAACCTAAAGACACAAAATGGAGGATTGCATATACATATGGTATTACTATAAATGAATTAGAAAAATTAAATCCTGAAATAGAAGAGGGACTTAAAATTGGTCAGTCTATTAAATTGCCAAATAAAACTGATGATCAGAAAAAATTAGTAGAATCAGGTTTTTATTATTATAAAATAAAATCTAAAGAAGGATATTACAGGATTGAAGTTAAAACAGGAATTAATAGATCAAATTTAGATTCTTTAAACCCTTTAGTTCTTGAAGAAGGTCTTCAAGAAGGGATGATATTAAAACTACCTAAGATTTTTTTTGAAAAATTCAATATTGAAGATCATTTTCTTGTAGAAAAAACAAACCTTCAAGATTCTGTTTTTAAAAGAAAAAAAATTAAGCTAGTTTATTTTCTTCCATTTAAAACATCAGCTATTGAATTTGATTCTATAGATAAAATAGAAAGATTTTTAAAAAGAAGAACTCTTACCTCAATAGCCTTAGATTTTTATTCTGGATCAATTTTGGCAATGGAAAAAGCAAAAGATATTGGAATAAATATAGATGCTAAAATATTTGACACTCAAAATAAAAAAAGTGAAATACAAAGTCAAATTAATACTCTAGACCCTTCAGAAATAGATGTGATAATAGGACCAATGTTAACTAGAAATTTTAATTTTTTATCCTCGAAGCCTAAATTAGAAGATGTTCCTAAGGTAGCTCCATTGTCTTCAAATCCTGTTGAAATGAGAAAAGGAGTTTTTCAAAGTGTTACTTCTAAATCATTTATCCGTAATGAGATGAAGCAATATTTACAAAACACAATAAACGAAGACGATAATATTATAATTGTTTCTGATTCGATAAATAGAGAGGTTGAGAAAGAGCTTAATTTTTTATTTCCTAGTGCGGTTAAATTGAGACCTGAGTTTGGAGATTTTTTATTACCTGAATTAATAGATTCTTTAGTTGTTGACACTCTTCCAAATAAAATAATTTTAGAAACAGAAAAATTTTCACTGATTTCTAGTGTAAGTTCTCAAATTCGTTCACAACTAAGTGATGAAAAGAAAATTAGACTATTTACTACATATCAT
>Ga0209501_10000389_pt1 | contig 53254 bp, 48 predicted proteins | sample ArcticOcean_MG_C_4_FD_187434 | JGI IMG/M metagenome (GOLD analysis project Ga0209501, IMG submission 187434) | Marine microbial communities from western Arctic Ocean - ArcticOcean_MG_CB4_134 (SPAdes) (version 2) | ecosystem: Environmental > Aquatic > Marine > Oceanic | place: Arctic Ocean...
CTCGACAACGACCCACGGAAGCGTTCGCTCCACCCGTGCCCTGTCGCTGGCTTCTGAAAGTCCAAGTTAAGGAATGTCTGGAAAATCCGGAATCTCTGGGGTTTCGGGCTCGGACGCGAGCAAGCATCCGACTGCTGCGACGGCGACGAGGGCAATCGATAACAATATTTTGATATCTGCAAACACGCTATGTGTTTGACTGTGGCCGTTCATGTCCCGATCCGCAGCCCCGGGTCGCAGATCGATCGCAGCGTTTCTATCGCTGCCAGCACCGCCAGGAAACTCGTCTTTGGATTCGTTTCGTGCGGCATGTTTTCGAACCGAAACGAAAACTTCCCGGCTTTGCTTACTGCGTTGATTTCGTGAACATTGCCCGGTGAATCAGGATCGGCAAGAACTTTAATTCGAGTCGCATCCGGTCCAATACCCGCCAGGCTCACAGTCGCCGCCACGTTGACGTTCGCGGGAAATAGCTCAACCGCTTCCGTAGCCGAACCTTCGAAGATCACAGTCGGCTCAGTGATATCGACATCTTCCCAGTCGGCAAACCCCGGCGCTCCACTCAGCGCAATGGGCTTCTTCGTCGAAACAATAGTCACCGATTCAAGCAGTGGCTTAGCGGCTCGCAGAGTATCGATACCACCTACCGCACCCGATGGAACGTAAATCGACGCTCCCGTTGCAGCAGCAGCAGCCGTTACTTTACGCATGAATTCCGCATTAACCAGGGCCCCAGAACTCATCACCAGCATCGACTTACCAGCTGATAAAACACTCTCCGCGTGAGCAAATACGGCAACTTGGGATGCGCACTCCACAACGAGATCAAGCTCCGGAAGTGCAATCAAATCAGCAACGTCATCGAACTCAGCCGGGGCAGTACCACCGTTCGAACCAAGCTCCTGCGCCAACGCAGAACGGCCAGGCGCATATTCATCGAAAAGCCCAACGATAACCGCCGAACCCGCATCGCCTCTGGATACTGCTCGCGCCAGCTCGGAACCCATTGATCCGGTTCCGATAAGTCCAACATTTACTTGATCTGCCACTAAGTTCGACACTCCTCTGGTAATCGGTAAGTACGAAAGAACTTTCAGCCCCCCAGTTCCAATTCGCCGACGAATCATACCCGGTGTGGGCACATTACAACGTAATAATGCCTTCGAATTCTGGTGCGCAGCCGTTTGGCGAGATATCCTATATCGCTATTAGTTGGTTAAATCATTCACAAAGTCGTGATCGGGCTGAACGCAACTTCAGCAAGAAGCCCCGAATCGCACTTTGATAGCGAATAGTTTTTAGATTGCCCAGTTATCACGTTTGGACCGTTGGTTGTCAGATGAACACATCTGATTCTGAACGCTTGTCCAGCGGCTTTACAAATATGGGGTTCGAGTCGACCGACGATATAGCGGAAGCCGACGTCGTGGTGCTCAACACCTGCGTCGTGCGCCAGTCTGCTGAAGACACCGCAACCGGTATGCTCGGCCGAATTGGTAAGCGCATGAAGGGCAACAGCGATCGCATGATCGCAGTCATGGGCTGTATGGTCGGCCCAGAACAATCTGAACTAAAACGCCGTTTCCCATACGTTGATGTCTGGGCGAGACCGCAAGAATTCGAGCCGATTCTCGAAACAGCAGGAATGCGACATGGTCTTGATCCGGAAGGCTGCCTGAGTGGGGCAGTGCCCGAAAACCCCAACGTTGCATCGTTCATCCCGATCGTCCACGGCTGCGACAAGTTCTGCACCTTCTGCATCATTCCTTATCGCCGAGGTCGAGAAAACAGCCGGTCTGCTTTCGAGATCATTCATGAAGCCGAAATGATGGTAGCCCGCGGTGTCAAAGACATCACGCTTCTGGGTCAGAACGTTGACTCCTACGGTCACGACCTGCGACCCCGTATGGACCTTGCCGATCTGCTCGAGCAGGTCAACGATATAAGTGGACTCGAACGAGTCAGGTTCCTTACATCTCACCCAAACGATATGTCGATTCGCATACTTGAAGCAGTTCGAGATCTGCCAAAAGTGTGCGAAACCATCAACCTGCCGTTCCAGGCCGGCGACGACACGATATTGGCGAACATGAGACGTGGATACACGAGCGGCCAGTACCTCGATAAGGTGGCACTGATCAAGGAAATGATGCCTGAAGTGAGCCTCACAACCGATCTAATCGTGGGATTCGCGAACGAAACCGACGAGCAGTTTGAGCGTTCGATGGACATCCTGAGAGCCGTTGAGTTCGAAAAAGTTCACATATCCGAGTATTCGTATCGAGAAGGCACTTTCGCCTCACGTAAGATGACCGACGATGTTGAACGGGCCGTCAAAAAGGCTCGTAAAGCCACGGTTGACGAGTTGCAGCGAGAAATTCAGGGGCGAAAGAACGCTGTTCTTATCGGCCAGAAATATGACGTACTCGTAGAAGGTCGTAAGCGCGGAAGGCTGCACGGTCGTAATAGAGGCGATAAACTTATATATCTAAACGTGCTCGATGGGTTGGGCGTGCCTGTTCCGCAGGCAGGCGATACCGTTCAAGTTGAGATAACTGATAGTTCACCATTTTCGCTCGAGGCAGGATTGCTGAAAGCGGAAGCTAAGGTGAAAAAGGAAAAGGTCCCGGTCGTATGACGACTGCGTTCACAAAGCAGACCACCATCCCGATTACGGAGCTGGAACAGTCGGCTTTTTGCCAGACTGATGGCAACCTGCGAACTAAAACTCTTGAAGAAGAATTCAAGGCCGGGGTTCGATGGCAGAAAGTGCCAACCCGCTACTTGAAACTTACTCCTGAAGAGATTTCTGAAGGTATCGAATTCGCCCGGAACGAAATCGGCAGTAAAGCCGTTATTCTTGGACATCACTATCAGCGTGACGACGTAATCAAATACGCCGATTTCACCGGTGACTCGTACAAGCTGTCGAAGATGGCAGCCGAGACGAAAGACGCCAAGTGGATCATCTTCTGTGGTGTTCACTTCATGGCTGAGACGGCCGACATCCTCACTTCCCCCGATCAGAACGTTCTGCTTCCCAACATGGCAGCCGGCTGCTCCATGGCCGATATGGCAACCGCAGGCGACGTAAAAGACGCCTGGGACGATATCAAACGTGTTCTCGGCAGCACCGAACGGGTTATCCCGATCACCTATATGAACTCTGCTGCGGCAATCAAAGCTCACTGTGGCAAAAACGGCGGGCTCGTCTGCACATCATCGAACGCCGATAAGGCATTCGACTGGGCGCTGGAACGTGGCGAAAAGATTCTGTTCCTTCCCGACCAGCATCTTGGACGCAATACCGCCATCGCCAGGGGTATATCGGCTGACGATATGGAAGTATGGAATCCCTTCCTGCCTCAGGGTGGCCTAACTGACCAGCAGATACGAGACGCCAAGGTTCTACTCTGGCAGGGTCACTGCTCGGTTCACACTCGCTTCACTGTCGACCAGATCGATGCGGCGCGAGAACGTAACCCCGAAACGACGATCATCGTTCACCCCGAGTGCACGCAGGAAGTTGTTGCGGCGGCCGATATCTACGGTTCGACCGAGCTAATTCTCAAGATGGTCAGCGATGCTCCTGCTGGGTCATCGTGGGGCATCGGCACTGAGATCAGCATGGTTCGCAGGCTTGCAGCAGAGGATCCCGATAAGGACATTTTCTGTCTCGATCCTGTCGTTTGCCCATGTGCCACGATGTACCGAATTCACCCGGCATACGTGCTGTGGGTTCTCGAAGGCATCATGGCCGGATTGGCAATCAACCGCATCGAAGTCGAGCCCGAAACTCAGCGCAACGCAGAAGTTGCCCTGAAACGAATGCTCGACCTCGCTGTCTAGATCGATCTTCCCGAATTCACCAATAACGCCTGACCCGTAGAGAAACAGATGCTTCTAACGCCAAGAGAACTCGACGTGTTCATTGATCGTGCGTTGGATGAGGATGCCGTTGGCGCTGATGTCACTACTGCGGCTCTGATACCGTCTCATCTTGAGGCAAATGCCGCACTGGTTCCACAGGAGCCAGGAATTCTCGCAGGTCTCGACGTGGCAGCCGCAACGTTCCGTAGGGTAAATCCCAGCCTGATCTTCACGCAGAAACTACTCGATGGCGATCGGGTAGAAGGTGGCGAAATTGTTGCCACTATCTCAGGTTCGATGGCGTCGATACTTACCGCAGAACGCACCGCTCTTAACTTTCTCCAGCGAATGAGTGGCATCGCTACTCTCACCGATGAGTACATCCGCGCCGTCGACGGGACGTCAGCATCTATAACCGATACCCGTAAAACCGTCCCCGGACTTCGTTTACTCGACAAATATGCCGTTTCGATCGGCGGTGGTCGAAATCACCGCATGACCCTCGCTGATGGCGTGTTGATCAAAGACAATCACCTTGCCGCGCTGGCCGGTGAAGGAGTCAGTCTTGCCCAGGCGATCAAACGCGCCAGAGCAAGGGCGCCTCACACACTGAAAATAGAGGTTGAGGTCGAATCGATAGAAGCCGCAATCGCAGCCGCTAAGGCCGGTGCCGACATCGTAATGCTCGATAACATGTCGCCAGATGACATGCGTACGGCGGTTGACCAGATCGCAGCCGATTGCACAATCGAAGCCTCAGGCGGTATCACGCTCGAAAACGTTGCTGCGGTTGCCCAAAGCGGTGTCGATATTATTTCAATCGGTGCCCTGACCCATTCGCCACGAGCGATGGATATCTCGCTCGATTACGAAACGAAACACGCTTAACACGATCGAACCGATTCGGCAGTGTCTGGCTGGGTTTCAACGAACCCGGCAGCCGGTTTATTACGTAGCAGCGCACGTAGTGCGTTTTCAACTCCAAACCTACAAAGTATTTCCATTGCCAATAAACCGCCGTCTGATCGCAATCGCTCTAACCGGAGCATTGATTGCCGTTCTGATCGTTGGTTGTTCTGATTCGGCGTCTGGTGGTGATTCGGCTCAGTCAGACGCTGGATCTATGCCAACGGCGACGTTCGCTCCAGCCGACGCCACAGCGACCTGGGTTGCGTTCGAGCCCGAGCGCCAGCAGATGTTGGAAAACATTGTTGAGCAGCAGGCAGCTTCAGCTACGACGATTGCGGCCACACAGCTCGCCATGGTCGATGATCCCGCCCCGACTCCGGTGATCGTGGTAGCCGAACCACTCCCAACAGAGGCACCGCTCCCGCAGCGAGCAATCGCTGTAGGACCCGTCAACCGCATAGCATTCGAAGACGGCGAGGGATCGATATTCACAGTGAATCCCGACGGGTCAGGACTGGCAACGGTGGGTGATGGATCTACCGTGAATGGACAGTTCCGCTACACCTTCCCTGTCTGGTCGCCCGAAGGTGGCAGTGTGCTGTTTTCTTCCTTCCTGATTGTGGGAAACGCCGTCAGCGAGAGCTCGCTTCACAGAGCCGACGCAGATGGAAACGGTGTGGTAGTTACGCTGGCCATCGATCCCACTTCTCAGAGCGGCGTAGGCCCCGGCGTGCCTCATTTCTCGGCATGGTCTCCTCTGGGCGATCGTATTGCGTTCACTACCAGTGGCGAATTCGGAATCGGCAGCATGCTGCTGGGATCGTACTCGGGTGAAGTGCCGAAGGGCATTGCGCTGGGCGCTCCGCTCTACATCAACTGGGCACCCGACGGATCATCGATACTCGTGCATCAGGATGCCGGGCTTTATCTGATTCAAGTCGATGGCGCGGCAAGTGGTATTCCTCGAGCGATAGGAACGGGCTCTATTTCGTTTAACTCGCCATCATGGTCGCCGGATAGCCAGGCGTTCGCTCATATTGAAACCATTTCTGACGAGACTTTGATTGTTGTCACAAATGTAGGCGATCTGGATACCCACGAAATCATTGGTGATGGCGATACGCGGGTGGGGCTTGGCTGGTCGCCCGACGGTCGTAATCTTGCAATAGCGCGGTCTTCTGGAGCGGCGTTCCACACACTGTCGATATTCAACTTTGACGACGCCGAGGAACAGGTTCTTCACGAAGGAGAAGTGAGGGCTTTCTGGTGGTCACCCGATGGCTCAAAGCTGGCGATTATCGAAGATTCTTCGGAGATAGATCTGGCTCATATCTGGTCTGTGATCGATATCGAATCGGGTGAACTAACGCCGCTCGTTACACAGGTCACTTCGGATCAATTCCTGTTCGTTCAGGTTTTCTTCGATCAGTACGCTGAATCCCACTACATTTGGTCACCCGATAGTTCGCAAATCGTGATTAGCGGGGCGATTCTGGACGTGGAGGAAGTGCTCAAACCCAATGGGGCTATCGATCTGCCGGAGACGTTCAATTCCCGTATTTGGGTGCTAGATGCAGCAGGGATTGAAGAGCCGATAGACGTCGGGAAAGGAAATCGTTTGCTTGCAGTATCGCCCGCTACGTAAGCTAACCTTTTCTCGGGGCGTTACGATCCGCTGAATCCAAAATTATCGTCACTGGCCCAGCGTTCTCGATCTCGACGTTCATCATCGCCCCAAACACGCCGGTCTGAACCCGTAACCCGCTGAATCGAAACGCATCGACAAGTTGCTCGAACATCGGACCTGCCATCTCAGGACGTGCTGCCTCGGTGAACCCCGGACGCCGACCCTTTCGAGTCGCGGCGTAAAGCGTGAACTGGCTTATCAGCAGTAGTCCGCCACCAATGTCCTGAACCGACTCATCGAACCCCGAATCACCCGTTGGATCGGGGAATATCCGCATGTTTAGAGTCTTGTCGACGATGTACTTGAGATCGTCTGCGGTATCTTCGTGGGTGATCCCTATCAGCAGACATAATCCGCGATCTATCGAACCCGTAATCTCGTTTTCGACAGTTACCGAGGCTCGATTGACCCGTTGGATTACAGCGCGCATTTCAGCTCGAAACCCTTAGTGGGTGTGGCTGCCAGCGCCGTGCGAGTGGCTGCCGTCCGAACTTCCGCTATCGCTGCTGCTGGAGCTTTTATCGGAAGATTTCTTCTCAGAAGACGAAGAAGAAGACGACGACGAGTCGGAAGAATCTGAGCTAGAAGAATCGCTCTTGCTTGACTTGCTACCGTTCGACGGCTTGCTGCCCGATCCAGAACCGTAGTCTGTGGTGTAGAAACCTGAGCCTTTGTAGATAACGGTGGGTGCAGATATCTGACGTTTCGACTGACTGCCGCAGGTTGTGCACTCGGCGCCGTTGTCAGCACTGAACTTTTGAACTAATTCGAAAATGTGGCCGTTATCAGCGCACTTGTAAACGTATGTTGGCATTTTTGTTAGGTGTCGGAACCACAAGCAAACGCGAGCACCAGCGGGCACTCGCGTCGATTTATCTATTTGACGTTCTTCTAATTCGTAATTTTATACCAGAGAAGCAAGAATATACCGAGGAGTTAACTCATCTGCCACTTCAGCGAACTCGTCGGGTGTAATTCTCCGGTTGATTCCAGTAGAAACCACGGCCGAATCGATCCCCGCCCGATTAGCGCCCAGAATGTCGGTTTCCAGCTGGTCACCGATCATCACAACATTCTTAGAGCCTGTTCGTTTGATTGCCTCATTAAATATCGGTGAATACGGCTTACCCAACTTAGATGCGACCAACGCTTGGTGGTTTCCGTGAAGGCGTTTTAATGCCTGCTCGAGAAGATCTGCGAATGCAGCGGCACCGAATCCGAATACGCCGGGTCCGTTTGGGTAGATGAAATCGGGATTCGGAAGTACGAGTTGGACGGGGTTATTTTCGGTGAACCTACGGCTGAACAGCGTGAGCAGCGATTTGAGCGTTGATTCCCAGTCGTGCGGCCCACTGTGGCCAAGCACGACCACATCTGGCTCTGTTTCGCCGTCGAGTTCCACCAGCTTCGCGCCAGCGGCTGTCGTGTAGTCCTTCGCATCCTGCGTGCCCAGCACGAGGGTCGGCCTGCCAGCGAGATCGTTCTGTTCGAAATACCCAGCGATTAGTCCACCCGAGTTAACGATGCGTTCGATTGGTATGTTGAGTCCCTGGCGAGTGAACTTTTTGATTCGCGTTGCCAGCGAAGCGGATGCGTCGTTAGTGACGACAAAATAGTTCGCACCCTCGGCGTTCATGCGGTCAACAAGATCTATAGCACTGGGAAGCGCGTCTACGCCGTTTACTAGAACGCCGAACGAATCGAAGAAAAGCGCGTCGTATCGGTCGATTAGCGACGAGACATCGGTTTGCGTTGGAGTCATTAGTGCTTAGTCAGACGTCGCCCGGTTGAAGCCATTTTCCCAAGAGTCACTGACGTCTTTGAGAGGAACCGTGATGTCGTCGCCACCAAACGTGATCGCATCACCGCCAACTGTTCCGATGACGACCATCGGTACGTTCTGGGCAGCAGCCAAAGCTTCAATAGCGCTCAGATTCTCGTTCTTCACGCTCAGCATGATTCGGGACTGGGTCTCGCCGAACATCGCTGCGTCCCATCGATCGCCAGGTGCTTCGGTAATAGCAGCACCAATGTTGCCGATGATTGCACTCTCGGCAATTGCACACGCAACTCCGCCGTCGGATACATCGTGACCCGAAGCCACAAGTTCGTTCTCTATAGCTTCACGGCACATCGCCTGAGTCCGAATTTCGAGATCGAGATCAATTCGTGGTTGGCCTTCGACCTTGCCATGAATCAGATCAAAATACTCGCTTCCGGCAAGCCCATCGATGCCGTCCCACACCGAGTCTGTGCCCAGCAAAACAATCACATCGCCTGCTGACTTGAACCCGGCGGTTGCGTGCTTCTCAACATCTTCGAGCAGGCCCAGTGAGCCGATGATCGGAGTCGGGAAAATGTCGATCCCGTTCGACTGGTTGTACAGGCTGGCGTTACCGCTAACGATCGGAATGTTGAACGCCTCGGCCGCACGGCTCATGCCAGCGATCGACTCGGTGAGTTGAAACTGCACATCGGTAGTTTCCGGGTTGCCAAAGTTGAGGCCATCGGTAAGCGCAACAGGCGTTGCGCCTGTAACCGAGAGGTTCCTGCACGCCTCAGCGACCGCAATAACGGTGCCTACTTCTGGGTCGAGGTAGCAAATCCGGCCATTACAGTCGGTTGAAAGCGCAATGCCACGTTTTGAACCCTTCAGGCGAAGCACAGCGGCGTCACCACCGGGCTCGACAACTGTGTTGGTCTGCACGTGGTAGTCGTACTGCTGGTAGATCGGGAATCGTGAGGCGATATTTGGGGAAGCAAGCATCTTCAGCAACGTGCTTGCAGGTGATTCTGAAGGCAGCGGAGTTGCTGAAAGATCGGCGTTCTGAAGGACGGTCAACCAGTCGGGCTTGGTGCCTGTGAACTTGTACTCAGGAGCATCGGTCAGGGTTATCACCGGCGTCGAGCTGACTTCCTCGCCCTCATCGTAAATACGGACGTCTTCGCCCATTTCGAACTCACCAATAACCGTGGCGTCGAGGTCCCATTTTTCGAACAGCTCGAATACCGGAACCTCAAGTCCAGGCGTAACAGCCAGAAGCATTCGTTCTTGAGATTCCGAGAGCATCACCTCGTAAGGTGTCATGCCTTCTTCTCGTCGTGGAACCTGGTCGATAATCAACTTCAGGCCCATGCCCGAACGCTCGGCCATTTCGATCGCTGCCGAAGTGATGCCGGCTGCTCCACAGTCTTGCAAACCAACAACGCCGGGCAGATCGAGTGACTCGATACACGCTTCGATCAGCACCTTCTCAAGGAAGGGGTTGCCGACCTGAACAGCAGAACGCATTTCGGCCTGCTCTTCGAACGCTCGTGATGCGAGTCCTGAAGCACCGTGAATGCCGTCTCGACCGGTGTCGGCACCAACCAGAATCAGCAAATCGCCCGGCTCTTTAGCCGAAGCGCTTGCCATCTTGCCGTCTTCGATCAGGCCGACACACATGGCGTTGACCAGCGGGTTGCCTTTGTAGGTGTCAGAGAAAAATATTTCGCCGCCAACGTCGGGAATGCCGATGCAGTTGCCGTAAGAAGAAATGCCGCCGATAACGCCGTTGATCAGGTAACGGGTTCGTGCGTCGTCGGGCTGGCCGAATCGAAGCGAATTGAGGAGGGCGATAGGTCGTGCACCCATTGCGAATATGTCGCGAATAATTCCGCCAACGCCGGTAGCTGCACCTTCGAAAGGCTCGACGGCAGACGGGTGGTTGTGTGATTCGATCTTGAAGGCAACCGCCAGGCCGTCTCCAAGATCTATGACACCGGCGTTTTCAGCACCGGGGGCAACCAGAAGTCGATCCGAAGTATTGGGCAACGTGCGAAGCAACGCCTTGGTGTGCTTGTATCCACAGTGCTCCGACCACAACGCCCCGAACAATCCGAGTTCGAGTGAGATTGGCTCTCGGCCCAGCCGAACGATTATCGCTTCGTATTCGTCGCGACTAAGGGCTATTTCGTCGAGTGTTTCCTGGCTTACCGTCATATGAATGAATAATTCCGTGTGCTGAAAAACTGTGGAAGAGTTGCTGTTGGATTGGTTACGCCAGTGAAGCGACGATAGTGTCGATCATCGAGCTGAAAATAATGTTGCCATCGTCACCACCGATAAGCTTTTCGCACGCCTTTTCGGGATGCGGCATCATGCCCATCACGTTGCCACGCTCGTTGACGATCCCGGCAATGTTGTTGATCGAGCCGTTGGGGTTGATCTCGGGAGTCACGTTGCCCTCGGCATCGGCATATCGGAACACGATCTGGCCGTTGCCTTCAAGCCGTTCGATAGTCGCTTCGTCGGCCTGGAAATTGCCTTCACCGTGCGACATCGGGATGTGAAGCGTCTGGCCGTTGGTTGCGCCAGAAGTAAACATCGTTGAGTCGTTCTCCACCTTGAGATCGGTCCAGATGCAACGGAACTCAAGATGGTCGTTGTGCATCAACACTCCGGGTAGAAGTCCCGATTCGCAAAGAACCTGGAAGCCGTTGCAGATGCCGATGACCGGCCCGCCACGCTCAGCGAACGCCTTTACTGCGTCCATCACAGGGGAGTGGCTGGCGATGGCGCCTGATCGCAGAAAGTCGCCATATGAGAAGCCGCCGGGCAGTACGATCGCATCGTAATCATTCAGCGCTTCATCACCATGCCAGATGTACTCGGCTTCTTGACCCAGCACTCCGGAAACCGCGTGGTGGGTGTCCTTCTCGCTCCATGTACCGGGGAACACAACAATCCCGAACTTCAATTTAGATGCTCCAATAAGGCAGGCAACTGGGTCGATCAGAAGCTCGCTACGCGAGCGTGAAATCTATTGTCGCCTCTCCCGCCAACAAAATCACCGCCTAGGCGGGGTTAATTGTTAAACGGATGTGAAATTAACGGTTATTCGCCAGCGAGGCACCCGACCACAATCACGTTAAACAAAAACACCCCGTAATAAACGGGGTGCTATCGCATACAAACCAAAACTCACAAGTGAGCTTTGATTTCTGACTACATATTTTTCAGCGTTGCCTTGACGCTCTTGCGTCGCTTTGCTGCTGCAGTCTTCTTTCGAGTGATGGAAGGCGGCTCGAAGTGCTGTCGTCGTCGGGCCTCAGAAATGATTGATTCCTGTTGTACACGCTTGGTGAAGCGTCGGAGAAAGCCCTCGAAGTTCTCGCCTTCGTTGATTCGTAGTTCTACCAACGGTGTTCCTGATTCGTATTTGGCGACCACGGGATTCGAGGCCAACCTGAAAAATTCATCTGAATTGCAGATGCGCTACTTTCAAGTATAGGTAGTAGCCCAGTGCAAGGTCAATGTGAGTTTCTGCGGTTAATACCTACTCAGCCGTAGTTGATGCGGCCGAACGTAGTATGCCAATGGCCTTTTCTATCCGCTCAACGCACCGTTCCTGGCCTATTGCAGCCATCGTGTCGAACAGAGGAGGGGCGAACGATTTACCGGTTGTTGCAACTCGAATTGGCGAGAAAAGCTGACCCGGCTTCATCTCGATCTTTTCGGCAAGCGCACGGTATTCGGCTTCCAGATGCTCTGGCTCGAACGGCGATGCTGTCTTGCAGAGTTCGAGAGCAGCGGTAAGCGCCCGCTTGGTCATTTCGGCGTCCATCTTGCGACCCGGCAGGTCTTCCGCTGCTGGATTCACGTTGTCGGCGAAGAAGAAATCAAGCGTATCTGTGCCTTCGGTCAGCAACTTCAGGCGTTCGTGTACCAGTGGGATAATCGTTTTCAGATAATCACGATCGAGCGGACGTGCCACCGAATCAGGCATGCCTCCCTCGGCTTCGGGTCGCTCCATGAACGGCAGCAACTCAATGATTAGCTGATCTTCAGACATGTTGCGGATGTAGACGCCGTTCATCCATTCGAGCTTTTCGGAGTCGAATGTGGCTGGGGAATCGTTGATCCTGTCGACGCTGAATCGTCGAACAATCTCATCACGGCTCATTACTTCGGTGTCGTCACCAGGCGACCAACCGAGCAGGCTCATGAAGTTGAACACGGCGTCGGGCAAGAATCCCAGATCACGATATTCGAGGGCTGATGTAGCCCCGTGACGCTTGCTCAGCTTTGCCTTGTCCTTGCCGAGAATCAGCGGGACGTGAACATATTCTGGCGGCTCGATTCCGAGTGCCTGGTGAATTAACAAATGCCGAGGCGTGCTCGAAATCCATTCGTCACCACGGATGACGTGGGTTATGCCCATCGCCTGATCATCAAGGATGTGGGCCAGATGGTAGGTCGGCATCTCATCCGACTTCAGAATTACGAAATCGTCGAGCTCTTTTAGCTGGAACGTAATCTTGCCACGCACGGTATCGATGAATGAAACAGCCCCGTGTTCGGGGACTTTCAGTCTGATCGTAATCGGCAGTCCTGCCTTGCGAGACTCTTCGATCTCTTCAGGACTTCGGTGCCGACCTCGTCCGTCGTATCGAGGCGGCTGCTTGGCTGCGCGCTGGCGCTCACGTAAAGCGTGCAGTTGCTCGGGAGTCGTGTCGTCAAAGTAGGCATGACCCGACTCGACTAGTCGGTGTGCCGCTTCGATATACGTCTGCTTGCGTTCCGACTGTACATAAGGAGCGTGCGGACCACCCTTGCCGGGGCCTTCATCCCAATCAAGTCCAAGCCAATCCAGCGAGTCAAAAATCGCCTTCTCGGCGTCGGCTTCGTATCGACTGCGGTCGGTGTCTTCGATACGAACGATGAACTGACCTTTAGTTTGTTTGGCGAGTATCCAGCAGAACAGAGCAGTGCGGATATTTCCGATGTGTGGGATGCCGGTTGGGCTGGGCGCGTAGCGGACTCGAACCGGGGTGGTTGGGCTTGTCATTCGAAAAACTTTAGCAGCGACTGGGATGATAGGGAACGTTAGTAACTACAAATCGTCACGACGATTAGGCGAGTGAATCGAGGGCGTGTTGAAGATCAGTGGGGAGTTTTGACTCGATCGACAATTGCTCGCCAGTCACCGGATGAACAAACTCCAGCTTCGAGGCGTGAAGGAACTGTCGATTCAGGTTTTTGATCATCGAACTGGCACGTTTACCGTAGACCTGATCGCCGACAACGGGATGCCCAATGGCCTCCAGGTGAACACGAATCTGATGCATACGACCGGTTTCGAGCTGTACTTCGAGGAACGAAAAATTGCCGATTTCGAAATCGACCTTGTAATGGGTGCGAGACGGCCGGCCATTTTCATCGATGGCCTGTTTCGTGCGGTGGTGGTGATTTCGTCCGATCGGAGCGTCGATAACACCTTCACGAGAATCCGGCACACCGTGAACGAGTGCTGTGTAGATTCGTGTGATTTCGCGGTTGAAGATCATTTCGGAAAGCCGGGTGTATGCCTGTTCGGTGAGGGCAATAACCATTAACCCGCTGGTGTCACGATCGAGCCGATGAACGATTCCCGGCCGTTCGCGTTCGCCAATCCCGGCCAATTGGGGCCAGCGTTTGATAGCACCGTTCGCAAGCGTGTCATCGATGTGACCCGCTCCCGGATGAACGGTCATTCCGACTGGTTTGTTGATAACGGCGATGTGGTCGTCTTCGAAAGCGACCGTTAGAGGGATATTGCTGGCGATGATCGTTTCTTCAACGACATCAGACTTCGATGTGACTCGCACCAGCTGATTCTCATTGAGTTTTGCAGATACTCGCGAAACAACCTTGCCATCGACCGAAACGCCACCAGCTTTAATAATTCGTTGGGCATCGGAACGTGAATTTGCTTCGTCCCACTGCTCGGATACAAACACATCGAGCCTTTGTCCGGCTCGTCCGCCAGATACTGTAATTTCCATCAGGATTTTCTCAACTCGACTATTCGTTAGACTCGAGCGAGGTTTTTGCGACGGCAGGCTCGGACGATTCGGCAGATACGCTAGGTGCGCTCGCCTCGACTACAGCGGAAGATTCAGCAACGGATTCTTCCGCCGTCTCAGGATCGGCATCAGTTTTTTCTGGTGCCTTATCGAGGAACCAGAAGTAGAAAATCATTAGGCCGATTCCGATCACGATCGAAGAGTCGGCGATGTTGAATATCGGCCACGGCCCTACGTCTATGAAGTCGGTTACATGCCCGATTCGAACACGATCGATGATGTTGCCGATCGCACCACCGAACTGCATTCCGAAAGCAATTCGCAGTAGCCACGACGGGTTATCGATTGAACGGTATATCCACGTCAAAATGACGACGGCACCCAGCGATACCCACGTCAGAATGTCGCCCTGGCCCTGAAACAACGAAAAGGCTGTTCCCGTGTTCCATGCGTGAGTGAACCTGAAGAATCCTGTTTCTGGCCACGATTGCCCAACCGCAAGGTTCTGAATTGTCAGCCACTTTGTAAGCTGGTCCAAAACGATGGCAGTCAGCATCATGATCCACGGAATTGGATCGGCAAATTTCGATTTGCCGCTGCTGTTCGATTCGGTTGGTGGGGAAGTGGTCAAATTAGTCGATCTTGCTCTTAATGCCGGGCGTCGGCTCTGAAAGTCTCATTCGAGTATACGTTCGGACCGTTGGCGCGGAGTCATTGGACGGTTAGAATCGCCGGTCGAAATAGAAATCGGTACGAAGCTTCCCTTTAAGTTAAGAACCTTTCCGTTCAGGAGAACTAACGGCATGATCCGAGTCGATCTACGCAGCGACACAGTCACACACCCCAGCCCCGAGATGCGGCAGGCAATGTACGACGCCGAGCTTGGCGATGATGTTTACGGCGACGACCCGACAGTAAACGAACTTCAGCAAAAAGCCGCCGACCTGCTGGGCAAAGAGGCCGGACTGTTCGTTTCTTCTGGCACGCAGGGAAACCTGGTTTCTGTTCTTGCCCAGGCACAACGCGGTGATGAGGTTCTGGTTGGTGATCAGTGCCACATCATGAACGCAGAAGCCGGTGGCACGATGGTGCTGGGCAGCGTGGTTCTATATCCGATCAAGACTGATGCGTTTGGTTTTCTTGAACCTGAAATTATTCAGGCAGCGGTCAAACCCCGGGATTATCACAAACCTCCCACACGGCTGATGACCATCGAGAACACGCACAACGCCTCAAGTGGTCGGGCTCTTAACGCCGAGCAGATGAAGGCCATGGCCGATGCCGGTCACGAAAAAGGCCTAAATGTTCATCTAGATGGCGCTCGCATCTTCAATGCAGCTGTTGCGCTAGGTGTCCCAGCTTCCGATCTCACCGAACACGTCGATACCGCCACGTTCTGTCTTTCCAAAGGCCTCGCATGCCCAATTGGTTCAATCGTTGTCGGCTCGAAGGATTTCATTCTAGAGGCTGACCGTTGGCGCAAGATGCTGGGATCGGGAATGCGTCAGGTCGGTATCGTTGCAGCGGCGGGTATCGTCGCGTTAGACTCAATGATCGACCGAATGCAGGAAGACCACGACAGTGCCCGCCACATTGCATCGCGAATGGCCGAGATGAAGGGCATATCTGTCGATCCTGAGAACATCCAGACCAACATCATCAGGTTCAATGTTCCGGCACACACCGGTAATGAAATCGCAGCCCGAATGAAAGAAGAAGGCGTATACATAAACGGTGGTGATTCGGATCTGAGGATCGTGACCCACTATGGTGTATCGAGCGAAGATTACGAATTCGCTATTTCGGCCCTCGATCGAGTGATGAACGAAATCTCCTAGCCATCTAGCGACCTTGCGGCGTTTCTTGCTCTAAAAAGACGGGTTACTGAATTGACCTATGCTCTTGAAATAGAAGGTCTGACGAAGCGTTTCGGCAACAAAACAGTTGTCGATGACGTGTCGTTTTTACGTTGAACAAGGCGATGTTTTTGGCTTTCTTGGCCCCAATGGGTCTGGTAAAACAACCACCATCCGAACGGCACTTGGCATTCTGCGTCCCGATGCGGGCCAAATACGGATGCTCGATGGTCTGACCGCAGACGAAGCGATGTCACGTGTTGGCTACCTGCCAGAAGAACGTGGACTGCTGAAAAAAGAAAAAGCTTCAAGCATTCTTCGGTATTTGGGTCGTTTACGGGGACTGTCAAAATCCGAAGCATTGGATCGCGGTTTAGAGCTACTCCACAGAGTGGGGCTCTACGAGCATCGCGATAAGAAGGTCGAAGGCCTTTCGCGTGGAATGACACAGCTGGTTCAGTTCGTTGCATCACTCATTCATCATCCCGATCTGATAATTCTGGACGAGCCATTCGCGGGACTTGACCCTCTGAACGTACAGCTGATGAAAGAAATACTAACGGCTGAACAAGGCCGCGGTGCGACCGTCATTTTTAGCACGCACGTACTGTCGGACGTAGAAGAAATGTGTGAGCGGGTAGCGCTTATCGCCGATAGCAAATTGATTCTCTTTGGCGACCTCGCAGAGATACGCCGGTCCAGAGGAGCAAACGCAGTGGTGGTCGAAGCGGCATCACATCCAAACGGATTATCCGGTGCCCAAAAGCATGCTGGTCGAGGCGGCCAGGTCGAGTATCGTCTGAGCGATGAACTTACCCCGGAAATGATTCTGAACGCATATTCAAGCAACGGCATCGTACTCTCACGATTCGAGCAGGTGCTCCCTTCTCTCAACGACATATTCATCGAGGAGGTGAGCAATGATCGGCAACACGGCTAACGCCCGCGTCATCTTTGAAGAAGAGTTCAAACGCCAAATAAAACGCACTGGTTGGCGAATTTTCACAGTGGGCGTTCCACTTGTGATGCTCATCGTTGCTTTCCTCGTGCCTAGGGTCATCGATACGTTGTCTGGAGATGACGATGGCATTGGTTCCGGTGATCAAATCGGGTATCTGGACAACACCGATTTAACCGAATCGCTTGGCAGGATCCCAGGCGTGGTACGCATCGACAACCTTGCGGATGGGACCAGATTACTGGGTAGCGAAGAAATTAAAGCCCTATTCGTTATTCCTGATTCCTGCCGATTACATTGAAACCGGCCGTGTCGATTGGTATCGGAAGAGCTCAGGTCTCGCCTCGGAAGACTCCACGGGTGATGGCTTTTTTAACTTCCTTCGCGCCGCGGTAGCAGACGAATCGCTCGAACCAGAACTTGTTGCCCGCATACTTAATCCGGCGGAATATGTGCTGTTCACCGTCGACGACGAAGGACGTACTGAATCGTCGGGAACCCTGAAAGACGAAATTGCTAAGGCTGCACCGCCGTTCATATTCGCAATGCTTTTATTGATTTCGATCTTTGTTGGCACCGGGGCGCTGCTACAGAGCGTGACCGAAGAAAAAGAAAATCGAATGGTCGAGATGCTCATCACCTCGACTTCGCCACTATCGATAATGATCGGCAAGATTGCTGGTCTGGGTGCTGCAGGACTAGTTCAAATCGCTATCTGGCTTACAGCGGTAGTAATCACTGTTCCACAGATCAGCAGCCAATTTTCAGGACTCTCGGCGCTGAATCTTGAAATCGATCTTGTGCTTCTGCTGATCGCTTTCTATTTCGCCGGGTATTTCGTATTTGCGGCGTTGATGGCATCGATCGGCGCAGCTTCGACGACTGTTCGTGAAGCCAGCCAGATATCGGCGATAGTAATAATCCCAGCGATCATCCCGATCTACGGAGCGGCTTTGATTATCCCGAACCCGGACGGCATTATCGCCCGGGTGCTCACGTATTTCCCACTGACGTCACCGACAGCATCAATGATGAGAATGGCTGGTGGGACCCACATGACCTACGAGATCATTATCGGACTTGCGATCACGGCGCTTTCCGGAGTATTTCTGATGTGGCTCAGTGCCCGCGTGTTCCGCGCCGGGCTGCTGCTGTACGGCCAGCGAATGGGTGTCAGGAATGTTTGGGCGGCGTTGAGGCAGGTCGACTAAGGCGCACTGTTTGGCGTGCCCAAGGCTACCCCGGCGACGAATCCTTGTACCGCTCGCCCCACCATGCGAGTAGCCGCTCTCGTATCGCCTGCTCGGCCCCAAGATTTCCCGGCTCGTAGAAGCGGGTGTTCTTGATCGCCTCGGGCAGATTATCGGCCTGAACGAAGTGCCCTGGCTTATCGTGCGGGTACTCGTATCCTTCCCCGTAACCAAGATTCTTCATCAGGGGAGTAGGCGCGTTTCGCAGATGCTGAGGGACTGGTTCGTCCCTTGAACTACGCACAAACTCAAGCGCCTTGTCTATCGCCTTATAAGCAGAATTCGATTTCGGCGCGGTGGCAAGATAAATCGTCGCTTCGGCAAGTGGAATTCGACCCTCGGGCATGCCAACAAAACTCACTGCCTGCTGAACCGCCATCGCCACGGCGAGCGCGTTTGGATTGCCTAGCCCAATATCCTCAGCAGCTGAAATAACGAGCCTCCGAGCGATGAACACGGGGTCTTCGCCCGCGTCGATCATTCGAGCAAGGTAGTACAGCGCAGCGTCGGGATCGGAAGCACGAATCGTCTTGATGAATGCCGAAATCGTGTCGTAGTGCATGTCGCCGAGCCGGTCGTAGCGCGACTGCCGTTGCACTGACTCTTCCATCGTTTCGACTTCTACTGCGATCTTCCCGTCTTCACCTCTCTCCGTCGATTCAACCGCCAATTCAAGAGTGTTGAGCGCCGACCGGGCATCGCCGTTCGCAACACGCAGCAAGAAATGCAGGGCATCATCAGAAAGCGCTACTCCGTCACGGCCCAGACCGTGATCTTCATCGGCTATCGCTCGGGCGATGATTTCCGTGATGTCCTCGTCCTGGAGCGGTTCGAGCGTATATACCCGAGTACGTGACAACAGTGGTGAAATAACTTCGAACGACGGATTCTCCGTAGTGGCACCGATCAGCGTTACTGTTCCGTCTTCCACATGGGGAAGTAGCCCATCCTGCTGCGACTTCGAGAATCGGTGAATCTCATCGATAAAAAGAATCGTTCGTCGACCTGTTTGCCCGAGCCGATCGCCAGCCAGCGCCATCACGGCTCGCACGTCCTTGATGCCAGATGTAACTGCGCTCAACTGCTCAAAATGTGAATTCGTGGCACCGGCAACCAGCCGTGCCAGCGTGGTTTTACCACTGCCAGGAGGTCCCCAGAGAATCATCGACGGCAGACGATCTTCGTCGATGGCTCGGCGCAGTACTTTGCCCGGTGTCAGGATGTGTTTTTGGCCCACATATTCATCAAGATTGGTGGGTCGCATTCGGGTCGCTAACGGCGCGATACGATCCTGAAGTTCTTGTTTTCGTCGGTCAAATAGCGTCATTTACGGGGTCTGCAAAACTAGATTTGATATAGGAAGCGGAGAGACGATTTCCTGCCTGAACACAGGTTACGCCATTCGATCAGTTGCCAGTCGCAAAACTGGCGTTCGCTACCTTCGTGGCAGCGCCTTCGGCACGATCAAATTGTTGGAGCGCCGGTTGAACGCCTTGTGCCCACCGTAGTTCATTTCGGCGATAGTCACCCCGTCTCCACCATCTCCCCATGAGGCAGGATAGTGGCGCACGACGAGTTCGCTTTTCGTAAGCGTGTCGCGGGTGATCTGTTTGAGCACGCCAGTTCCGTGACCATGATTTATTTTGGCGATATGAAGCCGAGCGTTGTGGCATCGCTGCAGGTGAATCTTGATCGCAGTATCGGCTTCGACCGCCCTCATACCGTGAAGATCAATCTCGATTTCAACAGCATCAACACCACCGGAAGAACTGGCCTCCCAGCCTTGCTCGGATGTTGGCTTCGGGCGTCTGCGACGTTTTGGGCTCATTTGCCGGATCGCTCCAATGCGAACTTCACGGCCTCGATAACCGCAGCATCCTGACCCGGCAACACAGTGCGCGGGTCGAGCAATATCTGGTCATTCTCGATGCGGGCGATTACCGCCACTGGGCTTTGGCGAAGACTGGTCGCAAAACTGTCGGCACTGGCGCTGCCGGGTTCTACAACGAGTACCGAAGTGGGCAAAGTTTGACCCGGCAACGATCCTCCACCGATTGCAGATCGTGCCGACTCCACATCGCCGGCTCCGATCTCATCTCGCCACTTTTCAGCCCTTGCAGCGACCTGTGCCTCACTCATTGAAATCATGTTCCAGATCGGGATTTCTTCTTCGTGAGCGTCTTTCAAATACGAAACAAGAGTCGCAGCGATAGCCGATAGCGTCATCTTGTCGATGCGTACAGCACGGGCGAGTGGATGCTTCGAAACGAGATCGACCCACTTCTGACCACCAGCGATGAGCCCTGCCTGCGGACCACCAAGCAACTTGTCGCCAGAAAATAGCGTTAAGGCAGCGCCGTCGGAGACCGACTCCTGCACCTGAGGTTCCTGATCGAGACCGTATTTGCGAGTGTCGACAAGGCAACCAGAGCCCAGATCGTTGATCACCGGGATACCGTGTTTATTTCCCACAGCAACCATGTCGGCGAGAGCTGGAACATGCGTGAAGCCCTCGACCACGAAATTGCTGGGGTGAACTTTCAAAATTGCGGCAGTATTCGGGGTGATTGCGTTCTCGTAATCGGCTGCATACGTTCGGTTCGTCGTGCCGACCTCGATGAGAGTGGCGCCTGATTGCAGCATCACGTCCGGGATTCGGAATCCACCGCCGATCTCGACTGCCTCGCCACGAGAAACGATGATTTCTCTCTTGGAAGAATCGGCACCAACAACAGCGGCGAGAGTCAGTAAAACGCCTGAAGCGTTGTTGTTGACTGCCATCCCTGCTTCGGCACCAGACGTTTGGGAAATCAGTTCAGAGATATGGGCGTTGCGTGATCCGCGTTTCCCAGACCCAAGATCGAACTCAAGGTCCGAATAAATCGATGCAGAAGCGGCCGCTGCCTTAGCAACTCCAACGCTCAACGGAGCCCGCCCCAAATTCGTATGCAGCACGACGCCGGTAGCGTTCACTACAGCCTTCGGCCACGCTCCCCATGCCCGATCCGCTCGATCGACTATCGTAGCGATCATCGCCTCTGTCGACGGCGCGTCGCCGTTGCTCTTGATCTCCGACCGTGCCTTCGCCAGAACGTCTCTCGCAACCATCGTTACGGCGTCGTGGGAAAAGTCGCGCACGAGCGTCATCACTTCATCTGATTGAAGCAATGCGTCGACCGATGGCAGCGATCGGTATGCGGACTCTGTCATAAATCTCTCCAAGCCCCGCACACCCGTGTGCGTTCGGCTAAAAAACTGTCCCACTAGCTTAACTAATTACTTTTGGGCAATACCGGGTACAAAAGTTTACTACTGCTGAACTGCGTTCTAGTTGGAAATAACGCAGCGATAGGGCACCCGCGGGCGTAAGATTAGTCGGTTCGCCACATTGGTAACTGGGAGCACAAGTGTTAATCATCGGCCTTACCGGCGGTATTGGAACCGGAAAAACCGAGGTCACACATGTTCTTCGTGAACTGGGTGCCGTGGTGTTCGAATCGGACAAGGTTGCGCATTCGTCCTACGAGCCTGGTACTGAGGCACATGGGCTGATCGTTAGCCGATTCGGTGATGGCGTGCTGGATGAATCTGGATCTATCGATCGGAAGCATCTGGGCAAAACCGTTTTCTCGGATCCTGCCCGACGTTTGGAGCTTGAGGAAATCGTATGGCCAGCCACGCGGAAGCTGACTCTGGCCCTGTTGGAAAATGAGGAGAAACGCGGAACTGAAATTGTCGTTGTCGAGGTCCCAAAATTATTCGAATCTGGATGGGATCAAATCGCTGACGTTGTTTGGACTGTTGAATCGCCACAGGGTGAAATCAACAAACGAGTAGAACAACGATCAGGGCTTGGCGGGGCGGAAACCGATGCTCGAGTGGTGGCACAGCTGACTCGAGAAGAACGTGTCGCCAGAGCTGACCAGATGATCGAAAACGACGGAACACTTGAAGAACTGCGTGCTCAAGTATCAAGAATCTGGGAATTGTTCCCAAAATAAAAAAACGGATTCATATCCGTAGTAGTTCGCCGGTTTTATCGGTGAGGAAAAGCCTTCAAGGCGCGAGTACTAATGGCCACACAGCAATACATCGAACGGAATATCGAAGAGTATTACGTTACGGAAGAACCGTATTACGTACCGAGTTCTGACGAAATCGAAATTTTTGAATCGGCCTATCGTCAGCGAGTTCCGATCCTTCTAAAGGGCCCGACTGGAACTGGTAAAACTCGATTCGTTGAGCATATGGCATGGCGCTTGAGCGAGGGGATTTCAAAGCGAAATCCCGATGATTCCCAGAACGGTACTAGTGGAAAACTTCCGCTGATCACCGTGGCATGTCACGAAGACCTTACCGCCAGCGACCTTGTTGGACGCTACCTGCTCGATGCCGACGGCACGCGTTGGATCGACGGTCCACTGACCCGTGCAGTGAAGTTCGGTGGAATTTGCTACCTCGACGAAATCGTTGAGGCACGAAAAGACACCACTGTCATCATTCACCCGCTCACTGACCACCGACGTTCGCTGACTATCGACAAGCTCGGTTCGACTATCGATGCTGCCGATGGTTTCCTGCTGGTTGTTTCCTACAACCCTGGATACCAGAACGCGCTTAAAGATTTGAAGCACAGCACCCGACAGCGATTCGTTGCCCTGGAATTCGACTTCCCGGACGAGGAACACGAAGCACAGATCATCGCTCACGAGTCTGGCTGTGAACCGGCTATCGCCGAACGATTGGCGAGGCTTGGAGTGAAAATTCGAAACCTTCGTGAGCACGGCCTTGAAGAAGGTGCCAGCACTCGAATGCTTATCTACGCAGGTCGCCTCATCAAAGAAGGCGTATCTCACAGACGTGCATGCCAAGTGTCTGTGACCTGGGGTATCACCGACGATCCCCAGATCCAGCGCAGCATTGATGAGGTTGTAACTTCGATCTTCGCGTGAACACTACCAAGCTAACGATCAACCAGCTCGAATCTACCCTCAGGTCATACTCTGGCGGAAGCCAGAAATCCGAGGGTAGTGGAGTTGCCGCGGCTGTTTCGGTTTTGTTCAACATGACAAACGGCGAGCCGTGTGTATTGATGACCAAAAGGGCAGCAACGCTCAGACATCACAGCGGTGAATGGGCGTTCCCTGGCGGGATGATCGAGGAATCGGACGAATCGGCGATGCACGCTGCGTTGCGTGAGACGTTCGAGGAGATTGGTGTCGACTCAGGTGAAATCGATATCTGGTGTCAGATGAGTTCAGTCGATACATCGACTGGATTCGAGGTTCGGCCGTACACAGGGCGAATTAGCGACACGGTGGAGTTTGTGCCTCAGGAAAGCGAAGTTGCTGAGGTGGTGAGTGTGCCGGTTCGGATATTTGTTGATGATGCTTCAAAACGCACTATCACCCTTATCCGTAATGGCCAGACACGAAAATTGAAGGCTTACGCATACGAAGATCGAATAATCTGGGGCGCTTCGGCCCGGATCATTTCTAACGTAATCGACATTGTGATAAATGCAGCATGACAAAGTCTGAAAAAGGGCAAAACCAGAGTTGACTAGTTCTGACGACCCAAAACAATCGGGGATCGAAAACACAAGAGAAGAACTCAAGCAGTTTCCTGCTCCGGTTCTTGAACGCTATGAAGTAGCCCTCGAGAAACTTTCGGGCCGGCTAGCCGACGAGACATGCCAACAATGGTCTGAGGAAGGTCTGGAGATCGCTCGCAAGACTGTTCGCTCGTGGGAAGCCGCAGCGGAGTTCTTCGATGCCTCTGTGGCCGTTCAACGCCAGCTCCCTTCAGGCCAATTCCTGAAATGGGCAAAGACAGGCACATCGCTCTGCGAAGACTCGCCGTCACTCGCCGTTGCATATTTCAAATCGTCGCCAAAATCGATGCTCAGGCTCCGACCTCGGTACATCGACGACTGGGCGAACGTGTGCCGCGCGCTGTATCGGGGAACATGGAAGTCATCGGCACTTGCTTGCAGGTTGTTCGAAGCAACACCTGATCTGCTTGAGTCGCTTTCGTTCGAAGAGTTCTGCCACTTTGGCGAGTTCCTCGAAGTGCTTTCACGCCGTTCCTACGATCAGGCTGGCGATGCCCTTGGCGCCGGTATCGACCTCTTCCCGAAAATTCCGGGCGATATCGACCGATTCATAAATCTTGCCCAAATCGTTGCTGAAAAGTCGTGGCGCGAAACCGCTGTGCTTTTCGATTCGGCGACTGCAGCCCTGGTCGAGCTAAACGCGAGCCACCGTGCACCGCTGATTTCGCTGGCCCGGCGTTTGGTTATCACCGGCGTAAGTGACGCTGCTGGAGTACTGAGAGACGGCGCCAACACCGTGAATCGTGTGCCAACCGATTCGCGGGATCGCCTGTTAGAAATGACAGACGGCATCGCCGCGGTTTCGGCTCCGGCTGCACCAGAGTTTCTCAAGATTGCCCCCGAAGTTCTCGAACGAGTGACATTCGATCAGATGGCCCAATGGCAGATCGAAGGCATTCAGACTGCGCGTGAAAGTGACGAAGCTGCGGTTTCGTACTTCAAGCTTGAATCACCCCGTTCGCTTGAGATGCTCGATTCGCTTTCATCTTCGATCGAACTCTCGCGGGTCAAGGACATCATTTCGATGTACTGCCTGGCCCTCACAGGTCGCAATATCGATATTCAGGCCGCACAGGCGCTTGCCGAAAAGAACATCGGCTGGTTCCAGGGCGAATTGCCCACGACCGAAGGCACGACTATCTACATGCCATCGGTCATCAACCGATACACGTCTAAAAACGAGAACTTCGGCTTCTTCAAGGTGATTTCTACTCACCAGATAGGTCATATCGAGTTCGGTTCGTTCGCATTTGACTTCAACGAGCCATCGTTCATTTTCGATGATCTTCGATCACGTCTTCCCGGAGCAACCGAGCTCAAGGCTGCCAAAGCTGCCGACGAGGCCGCCAAAAAGAAGGCTTCGGCAAAACCTGAGATGGTTGTATTTGGCCACGAATCTCCGGTTTCAGCATCTTCGGTGACACCAGAGCCGGCTGCCGAACAGGAGACTCCCGAGTTCCTGACCGACATGAGCCGATTCTTTGATCTGTTCCAAGAACGTCGGTTGGCGCTCGACGTTTTCACAGTTCTCGAGAGCTCTCGAATCGACGGCAACGTCGAGGAGCTCTACCCGGGCATCATGGATATGTACGGGATGGTGCGCGGCGCAGCGCTTGAATCCCGCCCAGACGTAACCGATCTGCCGGCTCGTGAAGCACTCGTCGAGTTCATGATCCGGGTGAGCCTTGGTCAGGTCGACGACATGATCGTTCCGAGTGAACACAAAGATGCCGCTCGAAAGCTTCGCAGACTCATCAGAAAGGTCACCACGGTCGACGCCATCGTGGAAGACGCTGCTGAGGCGGCGATTCGTGCCTACTCAATTCTCATCGATATCAAGAACGAAGAGCTGGACGACGATGAATTCGAACAGCTCGAGCCCGAAGATGAAGAAGAATCGGCCAACAATGACGAGGAAGATGTCGTTGATCCTGAAGAGGTGATTCAGCAGTTCATGGGCCAGGCTTCCCCCGATGGTGAGGGTGAAGGCGAACCGGAAGAAGGCTCGGATGAGCAGGATTCCGAAAGCGAAGGCGAAGGCCAAGAGGATGACTACTCGTCGCCACAGGAAGTCGACTACCGCGGCGAGTTCAAGCCCGAGCTTTCCCAACTGCTTTCCCAACTGCAGATGATGGAAAGCGGCGAGATGTCGGAGGGTGGCGAGATGGAGCCGATCACCCAAGAACAGCTCGAAGAGATGATGAAGAACGCTCCTGAAATGGAAATGGAGCAGACCGAAGGCGAAGAAGGCGGTGATCAGCAGGTATCAGAGATGATCGAAAACCTGATGAAAGAGCTGCAAAAACGCGATCCCGAAAATCAGCAGTTCCAGCCCGGTCCTTCGCAACATGTCGATGAAGATGGCGGTCCGCTAACTGCCACGGAACCCGATACCTACACCTACCCGGAGTGGGATTTCAGGGCGAACGAGTACAAGCCAAACTGGTGCATGGTTCACGAGAAGACCATGGCCGATGGCGAGCCGAATTTCTTCAGGGAAACCCTCGCTGAAAACTCAGGCTTGGTCGCACAGATCAAGCGCCAGTTCGAGCTGGTCATCCCCGAGATGTACCGCAAGCAAAAACGGCTTGAAGACGGCGAAGAATATGATCTCGACGCTGTCCTTGAGGCGCTGATCGATATAAAAATCGGAATATCCCCAGAAGAGAAGCTGTACTGGCGCCGTAACAAGAACGAACGTTCGGTTGCCGTTGCGTTCCTTCTCGATCTGTCTGCGTCTACAGCTGAAGCCATCGACGAAGCTAAAAAGCCGTCTGATGACTGGGGTGCGCCTGATGACCCTGTCGAGTACATGGTCTGGCTGCGTTCACGCCGATCAGAGGGACTGCGTCGCACTTACAAGCGTATTGTCGATGTTGAAAAGGAAGGGATAACCCTTCTGGTCAACTCGCTCGAAACGCTTGGCGACACATACGGAATCTACGGATTCTCCGGATACGGTCGCGAGAACGTTGAGTTCTACACGATCAAGGATCTCGACGAGAAGTTCACCGACATCGTTCCACGCAGGATCGACCGTATTGCCCCGCTTCACGCAACGCGTATGGGGCCTGCGATTCGTCACACGGCCGCAAAACTGAACGAAGTAGAAGCTCGTTCCCGATTCCTATTCCTGATCTCTGATGGGCGACCGCAAGACCGCGGTTACTCTCGTGAAGGGGTTGAGAAGGAATACGCCGTGCACGACACACGTCAGTCGCTCATCGAAGCTCGGAACATGGGCATCACGCCGTTCTGTCTGACTGTCGACAAGGCAGGGCACGACTACATGAAGACGATGATGGAAGACTTCGCCTACGAGGTTTTGCCCGACATCAGTCTGCTACCGAAGCGCCTGCCGCAGCTGTACCGCAACCTGACTACATAATTTGCCCGCTTGCCCTCTATGAGGGCGGGGGCAGGCTTGTTGTAGATTAATGGTGCGGGGCTGTGACGCGTGTTTGGGAATTCGTCGGCGCTCTTTGTAGGCGCGAGTACGAGCGGGCCAAATTACTTGAGTAGAGTCATTCACGATTGCCACCGGCACAGCGCTCAGCAACACGAGTTGCCACAACGTGGGTAGTTCATCGTGTGCACAACTCAGCCACTCCCGCCGAAGTTCCCTGTACAGGGGGCGGGGATTCGAGCGAATGCCGTTACTGACCAGCGACAGGCGAGAGCTAACGTCTAGCCGTTGTCGACGAGTAACTCGCCGAAGAACAGATCAAGTACTCGATCTGCCCATTCACGATCGACGAGAATCACGTCAGATGTCTCGTTGGCCACAGCGTATCGAGATTTACCATCTTCAGTAACATCACCGATGGTCATCGTCAGACGAGTAACTTCGGTAACGTTTGTCGCAGTTTTGTTCTCAACTCGAACCGCTATGTACGGTGAATTGACCGTGGTCCCAAATGTCTCGAACTCAATGTCATTTTCGAGGTTAAGTACTACCGCACCGTTGATAGCTGGGATACCGAAGTGAGCAATCTCTGTTTCGAGTAGATCATAATCAGCGGACTGCACTCCTGTGCACGGGTCTTCTAAGAGCGGCAAGTCACAAATCGCCCAAGTCTTGGCGTCACGGTCGTATCCGTAAGCTCGAACAACCTCGTTGTCATCGAACATAATGATCTCTCGAGCCTGGCCGGTAAGTTCGTAGTACCACTCTGGCAGCGGCGGTTCGGTTACGAGTCTTCCAAGAACCGCACCCCATGTGGCATCAACAAGAACCAGCTGCGGGAAGCCCACAACTCGAGCGTAGTTATTTCCACCGTCTGGTGTCAGGTTACCCAGAACAAGCCGTACCACCGATTCGTCGCGGAGGGTCACAGCAAACTCGGTCGAAGGGTTATCAAGCCCGTATTTCGTTAGATCGTCAATATCCTCAGCAAGGACTCGCTGTGTGCGAGGTCCTCCCAAAAGCTGGGTGATTCCACCCCAGCGGAATAGAGCGGCTGGAATGTTTTCCCGATCGTCGAAGTACCAGCGATTCTCATCTGGTCTGAGCGACCAGCTTGTTGACAGATCACCAGTCATGATTTGAATGGTGCGGATGTCCTGAGGCGCCAGCGTGTAGAAGAACGGCGGTTCTTTTTCCGTTATCGCTTCGGTCGGGTTCGTGATGAACCACGTTACCCCGATAGCAACATACGAAAGAAGCGTTATAAGGACGAGTAGAAGACGTAGATTCATTTTCTAGCGCCTTCTCCACCATGTCCAGAACCCGAAGATACTGATCAGAAATGGCATCAAAAGCCAACCCGACCAACGAACGAAATCACGCTCGTTTTTGGTCAGGAACAACTGGCGATTTGAATCGGTTTTTGTGCGGATTGATATCAGCTCGAAATCCTGAGCAAGGTAGTTCACGGCGTTTACAAATAGATCGGAGTTGTTAGCAGACCCGAAGTAGTTGTTAGTCGCAAAATCGGCGTCACCGATCAAGATCATATTGAGTTTGGAGTCCACTCCATATATGCCGCCTGCCAGTTCTCCAAGAGCTTCCACTACTACCGCGATAGGCAGCGGGCCTCCTACTTCGGTATCGACATCGAACTGGAGTTCATCAGGGTCAGTTTCTGACCAACTGCTGATAGTGGTTGAAGCTAGAAGCTGCTGACTGATCAGCGGAACTTGAACACCTTCACCGACGAGAGGAACCGTCGACGGGTCGATAGTCCAGCCGAAGTGGGTAGCACCAGGCATGTAAAGAACTTCAAATCCTTCGGTTACAGAGTGGGGAGGCAACTGACCGTTGCTCTTCTTCACCTGAATAAAGGTCGGGCTAGGAGCGACGAAACTGCCGATGTCGGCGGCTTCACCTTCTCCAATAGCAACGCCATAACGAGAAAGGAACTGCTTGAACGTATCCGGCGTTACATCCGGTTCGAACATAAACAGTATGTTTCCACCCAGTCGGGCGAAATTGAGCAATACCTGCTGATCGATCGGTAGCAAATCCTGGGTCGGACCGGCAATTACGATTGCGGCAGGAAGTTCCTCTGGAATTCCAAGACTTAGTCGCGTGCCGAGTTCCTGAAGCGTCTCAACCAGAACCACGTAGTTCTCACGGTTGAGTGCTCGGCCGGCGAGTCCCATGCTGGTGATAGTCGAGACATCAGTAACGTCTCGTTCAGAGTGGCCCGTAATGAAGATGATCTTCTTCTGGGCAATCTCGTTGATCACAAGCAAACCGGTTACGACTTGCTGTTCGGTAAATATGTCTGGGCCGTCGGATGGGCTCGTACCCACAACAATCTCAAGACGTCGACTCTCAACACCTTCGATTGCAAGCGAAGGGAACCTGGTGACGCCAAGGTTAGTTGCGACGTTCGGGTTGATTTCGGGGTCGATCTTCTCGTAAGAAAGTTCGAATTCACCTGAACGGCGTCGGAACTCACTGAGCATGTCTTCCGTGTCTCGCCATGCAGCAGCACCACTTGCGTTGTCTGTTGCCATGAGCACGGTGATTTTTACCGGCTCCTTAAGGTTGGCGAGGGTGTTTACCACCTGCTCCTCAAGTAGGAACTGTTTGGTCGCTGTAGTGTCCACACGAAGCCATCCAGCAGGATTCGGACGGTCGAGCGCCCACATAATCGTGAAGTTCACTATGACTGCAATCGTAACGAAAAGGATAAACACGATCGCAGTGTTGAGTCCATATCGCCCTCTGCGTCCAAATACCGCCTGGCGAACGGTTGTGAGAGAAATGATCGCATCGACGATCAGTAGCACTGCACCCACGCCCATCACGATAAACGCGGGGCCTTCGAGTCCTCGTAAGAAGACCCAAATTAGTACGCCGAACACGAATGCACCTACACCGACGAGGGCGAGGGCTTGTCTTATCGAACGTGTGTTGTTTTTGAGACTCTGAAGAATCGGAGTCTTGACTCGAGTTGAATCGGCTGATGGCCGGATTTCAGGATTGTTCTGCTGCTCTGTTGACATCTACGAATACGGGCCTAGCGCCATCGCCTTGCTTCCAACACAAGAACTGTGAGGAGCAAGAACACTGCTGTTAAGGATAAGTAATAGGCAATATCTGTCATCGAGATAATGCCCCTAGCGAAGTCTGCAAAGTGGCCACCTTCGGCAACCCCAAAGCTATCAAGATCAAATACTGAGAACGATGCACCAAGCTGGAAAGCATCGAGAATTTGAGAGCCCACTCCCGAAAGACGGGCGCTCACGAAATCGATGATTGTCAGCGCAGTCAAAATTCCCGAACCAACAACCAGACCAACGATCTGGTTACTGCTCAATGCGGAAGCGAACAGCCCAACTGAAAGGGTGGCTGCCGCGTACAAGGTCAACCCGCCAAGTCCGCTAAGAAGCGGGCCAATGTCGGGATCGCCGTAAACGAAAAGCACGATCACAAAGTAGAGCGATAGCACCACCATGATCATCGTCATTACGAAGGCGGCAATGAACTTGCCCATTACTATTTCGAATTCACGAAGTGGTGAAGTTAGAAGAAGCTCAAGCGTTCCTAACTTCTGCTCTTCAGCGATCAGTCGCATGGTAAGTGCAGGCGACATGAAGATCATGAAGAAAATTGCGCCTGCCAGATAACCTCGAATGCTTGCTTCAGCGAATGCGTCGGAAACCGATGCCACGAAGAAGAAGCCTGTGATGGCCAAAAATGCAGCCGAAACCACATAGGCCATCGGCGAGGCGAAGTAAGTGCGAATCTCTTTGATCGCTATAACGGTTATGAAACGCAATGCCTAGTCGCCTAAATTCTCTTCGGTTGTCAATTCGAGGAAGATTTCCTCAAGGGTCATTGGCAGCGGTGTCAGATTCGTCAGACCCCAGCCGTTTTCAATGATTATTTTTGCTATCTGTTCGGAAGCCTGTAGGTTCGGCCTAGCATCAACGATGAACGGAGTGAAATCTTCACGTTCGGCTCGTTGATTAATCGTAGCTCGCTGGTCAGAGCGGGCATCAACGACAACCGATAAATCTCGCATCGCGTTGATAAACGCTGCGCTTTCTGCGCCTCGAACACTTATTTCGATGCGCTCTGCGTGCTGCAGTTTCTCTGAAAGATCGTCCGGCTTATCGTCGGCGACGATTCGGCCATCGTTGATTACCAGAACACGTTTACAAATTGCGCTGACTTCAGGAAGGATGTGGGAACTGAGAAGCATCGTGTGCTCTTCACCAAGGTTGCTGATCAGCTCTCGAGTCTCAACAACCTGAATCGGGTCGATACCGATGGTCGGCTCGTCCATAACCAGAACGTCGGGTTCGTGCAAAATCGCCTGAGCGATTCCCACTCGCTGTCGGTATCCCTTTGATAGGCGACCCACGAGCGTGTTCCGGTATTCACCAAGTTTGACCATATCGATTACCTTGGGAAGGCGTTCTTTCACCCACGACTTGTTCATGCCTCGAATTTCGCCCATGTACTTGAGATATTCATTTACGGGCATATCGAGGTACAGCGGAACGGTTTCCGGAAGGTATCCAATGTGGCGCCTAACGTCGAGCGAATGAGAAACGACATCGTAGCCGCCAACAGTAACTTCACCCTCGGTAGGAGGCGTGAAACCCGTTATCACTCGCATTGTTGTCGTTTTACCAGCACCGTTAGGGCCAAGGAATCCAACAATTTCGCCCTTGAGCACTTCGAAAGAGATGTCGATGACAGCCGGATAGGGGCCGTAACTCTTCGACATATGCTCAATCTTGATCAACTACTCACTCCGGTTTCGGCTGTTAAACAGCCATTCTCGTCATAGCGGAACTATTCTGCCAAACTTAAATGCGCCGTGGGGTGCACGGCACATTGATACGGAAGTTCTGCCTAAGTGGATTTCAAACCAAGTTATCTTATCCAAGCAATTATCAAACGGCTACACGGATTCGCTGTTCATTTTGGTTCTATAGAAAATGTGTGAATCATGACACTGAGTGACGACCGCATAAATTATCTCGACCATGCCGCTACGACACCTGTACGGCCTGATGTGCTAGAGAAAATGTTGCCTTACTTCACCGAGAAATTCGGCAACCCTTCTAGCCTCTACGCGCTTGCGGGCGAGGCTCGCTACGGAGTAGATGAGGCCCGTGAACAAGTTGCGGCCGTTCTCGGATCACGTACGAGCGAAATTGTTTTCACTGGCGGCGGATCTGAATCCGACAATCTGGCTATTAAAGGATTCGCAGCACTACAGACACCGGTTGGCGGGCACATCGTGACAACCGCAATCGAACACCACGCAGTGATTCACCCGGTTGAACAACTCGAAAAACAGGGGTTTACGGCCACCTATGTAGGCGTCGACAGCAGCGGTCGTGTCGATCCTGAGGATATTGCGGCTGCAGTACGCCCCGATACGTTCCTGGTAAGCGTGATGCTCGTGAACAACGAAGTTGGAACTATTCAGGATTTAGCTGCAATTTCAAAGCTAGTACGTGAATCTGCACAGCGTTTTGGCACCAAAGTATTGATTCATTCCGACGCCGTTCAGGCTGCAGGGAAACTTTCCCTGAACGTCGATGATCTCGGTGTCGACCTGATGAGTCTGTCCGGTCACAAGATCTACGGTCCCAAGGGCGTTGGCGTGCTTTACGTACGTAGCGGGGTTGAACTCGAACCGTTAATCGCAGGTGGTGGGCAGGAGCGACAGCGTCGTTCCGGCACAGAAAACGTGGCCTTAATAGTTGGTATGGGCGAGGCATTGACGCTGTCTGAAGCCGAACGACCAGCTTCTCGTGAACGATTCGAACAGCTTGCTACCCGGCTAATTGCGGGAGTGAACGAACGAATACCAAATGCTTCATTTAATGGCAGTGGCACAGCCAGGGATGACCAATCTACCGGCGGGCGCGTCCCAGAAATCGTGAACTTCTCATTCCCCGGTGTAGAAGGTGAACCGGTCTTGCTCGGTTTGGATTTCAAGGGCATTGCTGCATCTAGCGGTAGTGCTTGCAGTTCAGCTTCGCTCGAACCGTCGCATGTGCTGCTTGCAATGGGTGTCAGTCCGGAGCTAGCGGTTGGAAGCGTGCGAATATCTATGGGGCGAGATACAACCGAAGCGGACGTTGATGACGTAGTTCAAGCACTGGATAGTGTGTTGCAGCAACTGGGAACGTTCCCAACAGCTCAGGTGTGATTCGAAGTTTTAGTGGCTAAATTTGAAATTAGATTCGCCGAAACGCCAACTGTTGGCGATAATTAGTTAATAGAGAGATTTAAACGGTGCGGCACTGTGCATATCTCGTGTAATCTCGCTTGTCGGTTCGGAATTATCTGGACCAATCGCTGTCGGAGCAATGGATGACTGAAGAAAATCAAAACGAACAGGTTGCTGATGAAAATTCTCAGGTAGCTGAGGATTCTCCAGATACGTATGTGGCCGAGCTGAACAATGAATCCAAAGGATTCGCGTTCGGTAGCGATGCCATGGATAAGTATCCGGCTCAGGTTCGAGCTGCTCTGACTTACGCAGCCGACAACAAATATGCGTATGGCCCACGGTTCCGCAACGGTGAAATCAACTGGAACGTAGTTTCGGTCGAGCCGATGTCTAACAACATCGCTCGAGTGCGAATCGAATTTGTTCCGGCTTCGGGATTCCGCGGCGATCCCGGGGTCGAATACATGGATGTCGATGCTAGCGGAGCAGTACTCGCCAGGCGGCAGATCAGCATTCCAAAAGAAAATAACCCTGCGATGCTCATGGGCATCACGGCATTTTCGGTTGTGCTGGCAGTTGTTCTAATCAGCCTGATGACCGTGTTCAAACCCGAATCCGGAGACCCTCTATACGTAGCGGGGCGAACTCTTTGGATACGTGCGGAAGAACCGAAGGGGCAGGAATACATCGTTTATAACGGTGCCGATTCCGAAGGCAATATCCACACATGGGCGATGAAACCTGCCGATGAAGTGAACAACGAACTCGTTTATGTGAAAGTTACGTTGATCAACCAGACGTCGGGAACGGTGAACCTGGTAATAGACGAAAAGTCGGTCACGCTGCTCGACGAGAACCGGAAAACCTACTCACCGATCGACACCATAATCAACGCCTACGCAGCCAAGAGCACCCCGCTGTACAACGTACCGGGGTTCATTCCGATGTGGGGTTCGCTCCAGTTGAATGAAGGCGAACAGGTCGCTGGAATGATGGTCTTTGAAATGCCTAAAAACAGCGGATTTGCGGAAATTCGTTGGCGGGCATCCGATTCGGCCACGATTAAGTACCAGTAGAAGCCGGTCAATCGTAAAAGTGGCCTGAATTCACGCTAGAATCGGGCCACGATGTCAGCTACTTCAAAATCCGCTCCCAACGCAACGGCAAATGGCAGCGGAGCCGCATCGGATAAAACGTCGAAAAAATCTGCTTCAGCCACAAAGAAACCTAAGAAAATTTCGCCGGGACGTCGGCAGTTTTTGGAGTTCAAGGCTGACTACCCCGATTCGCTGTTACTCATACGAATGGGTGACTTCTACGAAGCCTTCGATGACGACGCTCACACCCTTTCGAAAGTACTTGGCATAACGCTAACTGCTCGTGAATCAGGTGCCGGAGGTAAGGCGCCACTCGCCGGAATTCCCTACCACTCGCTCGACAATCATCTCGGCACACTCGTTGCTGCCGGACTCAAAATTGCGATCGCAGAACAGACCAGCGACCCGGCGAAATCGAAGGGTCTTGTCGAACGTGCCGTAGTACGAGTCGTCACGCCGGGAACTGTAATAGAGCCGGCATTGCTCGATCAGTCCACGAACAACTATCTTGCAGCGGTCGTTAGCGATGGCGAACGGGCAGGACTCTCCTATGTCGATATATCCACAAGCGAATTTGTGACCGGGGAATTTCCCATCTCTGATCTCAAAGACGAGCTTTTTCGCCTGTCTCCTGCCGAGCTAATTGCTGATTCAATATCACTTGAGATTCTTCAACCTGACCAGGAATCGGCCATGGTTGTACGCCCGCTGGACGAGACCCGTCTCGATTTCGAGTTGGCTCGAGCGAGACTCGTCGAGCATTTCAAGGTGAAATCGCTCAAAACGTTTGGCTGCGAGAACATGCCGCTCGCAGTGGTTGCGGCATCATCGGTCCTCGATTACGTAGCCGATACACAGTTCGGGTCGATTCCGCAGCTAACGTCGTTACGCACTGAATCAACCAATTCCTTTATGAAATTGGACCAGAAGGCACTCCGTGATCTCGAAGTGTTCACATCATCGACCGGTAAAAAGAACGGGCCAACGCTATTTAGAACGATAGATTTTTCGAAAACGGCGATGGGAGCTCGATCGTTGAAGTTGTGGCTAACTCGACCGTTGATCGATCCAGATGAGATTCATCGGCGACAGGATGTTGTCTCCGAGTTCTTCGATGACCAGGGCGTGAGATCGAAGGTTCAGGGTCTGCTCGGTGGGGTGTCAGACCTCGAGCGCCTCACCAATCGCATCAGAACGAACACTGCGACTCCTCGTGATCTTGCATCGCTTCGAACTGGTCTTGCAGCAATACCCGAGCTGATCGACGCCCTTCCCAGCGGCGTAACCCCGGGCGGAGCGGTGATCGGCAGGCTCCACTCGTCGAAAGAGGCTGTCGATCTTCTGAACGCGGCAATCCCCGACGATCCGTCGATTAGCGTCGGCGAAGGGTCCGCAATTCGAGAAGGATTTAACCCCGAGCTTGACGAAGTGAGATCGCTTTCTGGTGACGCTCGATCGAGCATTGCTGCCCTTGAAGCGGATCATCGTGAATCAACCGGTATCAAGAATCTGAAAATCGGCTACAACCGGGTTTTCGGCTACTACCTCGAAGTTTCAAAAGGCAACGTTCACCTTGTTCCTGAACACTTCGAACGTCGTCAAACGCTGGTAAACGGCGAACGGTTCATTACGCCTGAACTGAAAGAACTCGAATCGAAAATCCTTTCGGCGCGAGATCGCATTAGTGAGTTGGAACGAGAGATATTCAGACGTGTATGTGCTGAATTGGCTGTGCACGGCGACCGCATCATGGAAACTGCCAAAGCACTCGGGATTCTCGATGCATTGGTGGCGATGTCGCAGGCGGCAGCGGAGAACGGCTGGGTTAGGCCAGTAATCGACGACGACACGGTTCTCGAAATCGAAGCGGGGCGGCATCCTGTTGTCGAATCGGCGTTGGGGCCGGGGCGATTCGTGCCGAACGATTTGGATCTTTCGAACGACGAACGACAGGTGACCATCATCACCGGTCCTAATATGTCGGGTAAGTCGACGTACATTCGACAAGCGGCCGTTCTGGTGCTGATGGCGCAGGTCGGCAGTTATATTCCTGCAACAAAGGCTCGCATCGGCGTTGTCGATCGAATTTTCACCCGCGCTGGACTTTCCGATGATATTTCGGGTGGCCAATCGACATTCATGGTCGAAATGGTCGAAACGGCCTCGATTCTGAACCAGGCGACGAGTCGTTCTCTTGCGGTGCTAGACGAAATCGGCAGAGGTACCTCAACCTACGATGGTTTGGCCATTGCCCGATCGGTAGCTGAGCATATTCATAATTCGCCACGGCTCGGCTGTAAAACGCTGTTCGCTACCCACTATCACGAGATGACGGAGCTGGCCGACCAACTGCCCAGAGCACACAACTTACGTGTTGCGGTTGCGGAAGAGGCCGGCGAAGTGGTATTTCTGCACCAGATAGTTCCCGGCGGAGCTGATCGGTCATACGGAGTGCACGTTGCCCGATTGGCTGGCATGCCCGGTGCGGTGATCAACAGGGCGTGGGATCTGCTGGACGAACTGGAAAATGGTGCCCAGAAAACCGGCAGTTCCAGTGGGTATCAACTTCAAATGCCGTTCGTTGGGGAACCAGAATCTCACACTGAAGTTCTTGACGAGCTCAAAGAACTCGATATCGCTAACATGACTCCGCTCGAAGCTATGAATGCGTTGTTCAAGCTTCAAGAACAGATAAACCGGACGCCCGACTAGGCGGTAGATCGCCAACGTTTCGGCTTCACTGTCGATCAAACCGTTGTAGGATGCCCGAATTCTATGTGGTTCAGATTGAACCCACATGCACTGCTCGGAGGCTGGAATGGATCTCGGTTTCTTCACAATGCCCTTGCACCCGCCGGGGTCGAACATGGCCGATACGCTCGAAGCTGATCTCAAACAGATCGTTTATCTCGATCAACTCGGCTATTCCGAGGCGTGGATCGGTGAGCACTACACGGCGGAGTGGGAGAACATCCCCGCTCCCGATCTGCTGATTGCCCAGGCTCTCGGGGTTACTTCCCAGATTCGCCTTGGCACCGGCGTTACGTGCATGCCCAATCACGATCCGTTCTCGATTGCACATCGAATCGCCCAGTTAGACCAGATGTCACGCGGTCGACTGATGTGGGGCGTCGGATCTGGAGGATTTCCCGGTGATCTGAATGCTCACGGCTTTGATCCTCGTACCGGCGACAATCGTGAGATGACACGCCAGGCGATAGATCTGGTGCTGCAAATATGGAAAGAGCCCAAACCGGGGAACTATAAGAGCCCGTGGTGGGATTTCAACATTCCGGAACCGGAAGACGATATCGCACTGAGAGTGCATCTCAAGCCGTACCAAGATCCTCACCCACCAATCGGTGTAGCGGGCGTCTCTCCGAAGTCGGAAACGCTAACCCTGGCTGGTAAACGTGGCTGGTTGCCCATGAGCATCAACTTCGTTCCTGAACACTTACTCCAGTCGCACTGGGTTGCAGTTGAGGCTGGAGCTGCGAGTGTCGGTAAGACGGCTGATCGTTCGAACTGGCGTATCGCACGAGAAGTAATGGTTGCGGATTCGAGTGCGGAAGCGCGGAAACAGGCGCTCAAAGGCACTCTGGCTCGCGACATGGAGGGTTACTTCCTGAAGCTGCTTCCACGATCAAAGATGCTGGGTCTGCTGAAAGTAGATCCGAATATGCCCGACTCCGACGTAACGGTCGAGTATCTGGTGGACAACATCTTTATCGTTGGTTCACCAGAAGAGGTAACTGAGAAGTTATCAGCACTGGATTCATCGGTCGGTGGGTTCGGGACTTTGATGGCGATGGGCCATGAGTGGGAGCCAGAAGGATTCTGGAAATCGTCGATGGGTCTGCTCAAAGAAGAAGTGCTGCCTAAGGTTGAAACCGTAGAGGCGTAACGGTTCGAGTATAGTCGAGTATGTATGAATTGTACTGTGCTGTGCAATGCCACATCCTACGAACCGCTAATCCCCGAGCGAATAATTACTGAACACAGTGTCGTTTCCACTCACGTTCTCTGATCGCAGTTCCTCCAGTAGGTTTATTGGCAACTGATCAAGATCTGAGAAGCATGGAAGCTGGACTTTTCGCAATACTGGGGCTCTTCGTTGGTGGCGTACTGAACGCCGTAATCGATCGATCCCCTCCTCACGATTACGTCGATGGCGTAAAAGAAGGTGCACGTCCGAGACCAATTAAGTACTGGGACTGGCTCCCCTTCTTCTCGGCCTACGGAGCGGCTAAATCCACCAGGGTTCCGTTCTCGAATTTCTGGCTTCGATATCTGGCAGTTGAACTAGTCACCGCCGGATTATTCTTACTCACGTGGAACGAGGCTTCTAATCCCGTGTGGCTACTCGTCGTGACCCTCGTGCTGATCTCAGCCCTGATCGCACTGGCGTTTATCGATCTCGAAACCACGTACCTTCCCGATGTAATCGTTCTCCCGGTACTCGCCGTTGGCCTGATCGCATCGTTCTTCATACCCGATCGTGAGTGGTGGCAAGGGTTGGCCGGAGCCGCGGTTGGTTACGCAGTGTTCTACCCGTTCGCCTGGATCGGCGACCGCTTGAATCGCCCAATCATGGGATGGGGCGATGTGAAGCTCTCTGCTGCACTCGGAGCGATTCTGGGACTGGCTCCACTGTTACTTGGCCTGTATCTCGGTGTGCTGGCGGGTGGATTCGTAGCGATCATCGTTTACGCAGCTCGACTTTTCGGATTCAATCGCATACTTATCCCCTACGGTCCCTACCTCGTTGCAGGTGGAGTGGTGTCGATGCTTTATTTCCGTTCGATCGCCAATTGGATCGCAACTCAGCTCTAGGAGAAATACCATTGGCTCAAATTGACGTTATTCAGGTAGGGCCGCTCGGCACCAATTGCTACGTAATTCATTCGGGCGCCGGGATGGACTGCGTGGTTGTAGATCCCGGTGGTGACTCCGCTCGAATAATCGCCTACCTGAAGCACTTGAATGTCACGCCCTCACAGAACGTAGCCACTCACGCCCATGCTGATCACACTGGTGCAGTAGCGCCGCTGGCCAAGCACTATGGCAGTAAGTTCTTGATAGGACAGGCGGACGCCCAGGCTGCCACCGAGCAATCGCAGATGCTAATCGACATGCTTGGCGACTTCGAACAGCCTCCTACGCCCTCTCAGCTCCTTCTTGGCGGGGAAACCCTCGAAGTCGACGGTGTCACTATCGAAATACTTTCGAATCCGGGTCACACACAGGGCAGCATCTCGCTCCATGTCGATGGCCATGTACTAACCGGCGACACCCTGTTCTACGAATCGATCGGTCGATATGACCTGCCGGGCGGCGATGGTGAGCAGGAGATCGAAAGCATCAAAAACGTACTACTCGTTCTCGACGACGACACGATTGTGCTTCCCGGGCACGGCCAGTCCACAACGATTGGCCACGAGAAGGCGCGCAACCCGTACTTGCGATAGCGGACTTCAAAATACATAAGGACACAAAAACGCCCGGGCCATTACGACCCGGGCGTTTTTTTATTCGAACTTATTCAGTTCAACTGAACGAACGTTTACTAAACGCTCACTTAGATGAACAGAGGACCGAAGATCAGCGACACGATGGCCATGAGCTTCAGCAGAATGTTGATCGCAGGACCCGATGTGTCCTTGAAGGGATCACCAACAGTGTCACCGGTTACAGCAGCAGCGTGGGAGTCTGAACCCTTGCCGCCGAAGTTACCAAGCTCAACGAACTTCTTAGCGTTGTCCCATGCTCCACCAGCGTTAGCCATGAAGATTGCAAGCAGGAATCCAGAAACGATCGAGCCGGCAAGCATACCACCCAACGCCTCTGCACCCATGATCGCACCGACTATGATCGGAGCGACGATTGCGATCATTCCAGGAACGATCATTGCCTTCAACGAACCCTGGGTGCTAATCGCAACCGCACGAGCTGCATCTGGCTTCACGCCGGGAAGTCCTTCACGTAGGCCAGGGATTTCCCTGAACTGACGTCGGACTTCTTCGATCATTTCGCCAGCCGCTGTACCAACAGCCTGCATCGTGAGACCTGAGAACAGGAAGGGGAGAAGACCACCAATGATCGTTCCCATGAGAACCTTCGGGTTCAACAGGTCGAGAGAATCGATGCCAGTTACGAACGCGTATGCCACTAGAAGCGCCAGAGCCGTCAGCACAGCCGATCCGATAGCGAAACCCTTGCCAGTAGCGGCAGTGGTGTTTCCGAGGGCATCGAGAGCGTCTGTGCGCTTTCGTACTTCAGGATCAAGGTGAGCCTGTTCTGCGATTCCACCAGCGTTATCGGCAACAGGGCCGTAAGCGTCGGTGGCGAGCGTGATTCCAAGTGTCGATAGCATTCCGACAGCGGCGAGGCCGATGCCGTAGAGACCAGCGAGTTCGTTAGCGAAGTAGATACCTACAACGATTGCGAGTGCCGGGATAACCGTGCTGTAAAGACCAATCGACAGACCAGCGATGATCACGGATGGGTGACCAGTTTCCGACTGCGAAGCAATCCACCTCACCGGGTTGAACTCTTTACCGAAGATCTTCAGACCCTCGTAAGAAGTGAACCATTCGGTCGAGGTTCCGATCACCTGTCCAACGACGATACCCGTGACGACGACCCAGAACAGGTCGAAGCTCAGTGTGTCGGTCGACATGATGTAAACCGCAGTACCAATCAGTGACAGAGCGCCAGCGCTGAAGATTCCGTAGCGGAGAGTCCAGAGCAGTTTGCCCATATCGGCGTTGTCGCCAGTTCGTACAAGGAACATTCCCAGTATGGAAGCGATGATTCCGATCCCAGCGATTACGAGAGGCAGTACAGCCTTCTCAGCATCCACATCGAACGGAAGCGCTGTCACGCCAGTAGCGGTAACAGCGAAGAATGCCAGCGAAATTGTGGCGATGATCGATCCAACGTACGACTCGAACAGGTCGGCACCCATGCCGGCTACGTCACCAACGTTGTCACCAACGTTATCGGCGATAACAGCAGGGTTGCGAGGGTCATCTTCTTCAAGACCAGCCTCAACCTTACCCACAAGGTCGGCTCCAACGTCGGCAGCCTTGGTGAAGATTCCGCCACCAACACGAGCGAACAGTGCGATTGACGATGCACCGAAACCAAATCCGGCAATGACGTTCGGGTTCTCAAATATGATCCAGAGGGCAGATACACCGATGATGCCGATGCCGACTACCGTCAGACCCATCACTGAACCAGTGCGGAACGCTACCTGTAGTGCTTTGTTGAGTCCGGTTTGTGCTGCAGTTGCAGTTCGAGTGTTACCTCGTACTGCGATGCTCATTCCGATGAACCCGGCGAGGGCAGAACCAATTGCACCAAAAATGTATGCAATGGCAGTCCACGGGCCTTCGGCAGTAATTGCGCCACCGGAACCGAGTTGGGTAATCGTGGCATTGTCGAGAATGTTGTAATCAATGAACACAGCAAGGATTACAAATATGATCAGGACGAATACAGCTAGGATCGAATATTCCTTCTTGAGGAATGCTGCCGATCCTATCTTGATAAGCTCGCCAATCTCTCGAACTTCTTCGTTGCCTTCAGGCTGCTTCAGTACCCGCATCGCTAGCAGGCCAGCGGTCACCAGACCGACAACTCCCGCCGCAATCGCAAGCAGAATCGAATCCATTTAGATATCTCCGCGAAAAAACCTTCCACATACGGACGTCATTACGTTATGGCGCCATGGGAAGGTCTGTATTAAAAGTTGGAATATCAGCCCACCGAACATTTCCGAATACCGGACTCAATTCAGTGTCTCCAACTTCAGGTTGACCAGTGAACGCTAGCATCGTTAAATATGTCAGTCAACGAACAGAGCTACGTATTCCGATGATTGAAACAATTTCCTTGGTGAGTATCGAGTCTGGCTCGAGTGTACTCGCTATCGTGTGCGTGCCAGCACCAAGACCCGCATGGGTCCAGTCACACTCTTACAAGATGACCTGTTACGGGATAGGGGAACTACCAGATACACCGCACGGTGCGATGACGATGTGTGCCGGATGCTTGCTACATGGAGCTTGCTTGTTCGTACAGCTCAACGAGTCCCGCGGTCGCAGTAGAAACATCGTCTGATTTGGTTATTGCAGATGCCACGCAGATCGAATTCGCCCCTGCTTCGACCACTGAGGCCAGGTTCGACGCATTAATCCCGCCTATAGCCACAATCGTTGTCGAAATGGCGCTACTTACGGCTCTAAGCGTCTCGAGACCAGCTGGGTGCGTGTCTGTTTTCGTGCTGGTCGGGAAAATTGCTCCAACTGCCAGATAGTCGGCTCCGATATGTTCCGATTCTTCAGCTTCGCTAAGAAGAGCGTTGGATGTGCCGATAATTTGCCGATCATCAAGAACGATTCGGCAATTCTCAACTGAAAGATCCTTCTGGCCGACGTGCAGGCCGTCTGATCCGATGATGCGGGCGATGTCGGCGTGATCGTTCACGATGAACAGCTTGCCGTTTTCGTGGGCGATTTGCTGAATCTGTTCAGCCGTCTCTCGAATCGCCCTCTTGCCTGATCGCTTATCACGTAGTTGAACTACTGCAGCACCAGCCTCGTAGGTCTCACGAGCAACATCTATTACGTCACGCCCGTTGGTGTGTTCGGGATCGACTATCACGTAGATACCGTTCATCCTGACTGCAATCTCAGATCTCAATTTTTGAACTTTCTTACTTCGTATAGTGCCTGTGATAATGCCTATCCAGTTAGATCGACTGTACTGAACAGTGGTAAATGAACTGGCTTATCAGTGGTTCACTTTCGGCTTTATGGCGGGCGAATTTTACCATTCCAAACCGCGTTATTGATCATTCCTATAAGCTTCGGCGATCTTTATATTGACGCCAATCTTTGTAATCGCACAGGAGTGTTGGATAAATGACCGTTGTATGGCCTTCTCAGGATGATCTGCTGAACTGGATGCAATCTGATCTTAATAACTGGGGGCGCTGGAGAAAAGACGATCAGAAAGGCACACTGAACCATCTTTCGCCCGAAAAAACACTCCAGGCGCTCAGTTTGGTTTCAGAAGGCATAACGGTGAGCTGCGCGCAGCCGGTTGAGTTCACCGGATCAGTCGACGTGCCCCGTCCTCCGCAGCACTTCATGGTTTCTGCTGGCGATACGTACCGAAAGGGCGAAACTGGTGATCGACAAGTTGCAATGGACTACTTTGGCATGATCTTTCACGGTCACACGGTGACCCACATTGACAGTCTGGCTCACTTCTTCTGGGATGGCCAAACGTACAACGGGCGTCCCTCGAGCGTGGTATCGACGGCTGAAGGGGCAACTGAGTTCGACGTGATGGCTGCATCTGGCGGGATTGTGACCAAAGGCGTGCTCGTTGATGCTCCGCTACTACGGGGCGTCGATTACATCGAACGTGGAGATGGCGTCGGGATAACCGATATTGAAGCCGCTGAACGTGAACACGGCGTTCGTGTGGAGCAGGGTGACGTTCTACTGCTTCGAACGGGGCAGCTTGGCCAACGAGCGATCTCAGGGCCCGTTGACGTGAGTGTTGGTGGATCTTCAGGCCCTTCTCCAGAGATATTGCCGCTGCTTCACGAGAGGGGAGTGGCCGTTATGGGCTCGGATACTGGAAACGACATCGGACCAAACCCGTATGAACGCTTTTCGAATCCAGTTCACCAGGTGGGGATAGTGGGTTTAGGACTCTGGATCCTCGATAACGCTTGGCTAGACGATCTTGCTGAGGCATGTAAGCACCGTGGCAAATGGGAGTTCATGATCTCCATTCTTCCGTTGAAGCTACCGTCGGTTACCGGCTCACCAGTCAATCCAATTGTGACATTCTAATAGGATAGTCGAGTATACTGAGATGCTGAATATTAGCCTTGGTCTTCAATGGCGTATTGAATGTATTCCACGTGCTGTACGCGACCTTGCCGGTCCATTTCTACGCTGAGTAAATCGATTCGCCAATCAGCATTATCGAGATCGTGCTGCGACAGATATCGCTGCGCTGTTGCCTGAAGGCGTTCCGCCTTGGTATTTGAGATTTGTTCGACCCCGGCACCGAATTTTCGATTCGTCCGGGTTTTGACCTCAATGAAGACGATCATGCCATCATCGGCGGCCACTATGTCTATTTCGCCTTCACGGGTACGGAAGTTAGTTTCCGTAATTGAGTAGCCTAATTGCTCGACTACATACGCCCGCGCAGCGGCTTCTCCAGCTCGGCCTGTTCCGGGCGGTAAATTCAGTTTTCCGCTCGAAGCCGCCATACATCACCAATTCGCCGCGATAAAAAATCAAACTCAAATCAAACGCACAGGCGCTTGATTATATTAACGCCCCAGTATGTCCTTCACGGGCTTGAAGCTGCGTCTGTGGATCGGTGAAACGCCTAATTTTTCTAGAGCCGACATATGGAAAGCGGTTCCGTAGCCTTTATGCGACGCGAAACCGTAGCCTGGGTATTCTTCCTCAAAAACGCTCGCCATCAATTTATCACGTGTGACCTTGGCAATAATCGAAGCAGCAGCAGCGCTTTGGCTAAGCGAATCGGCTCGGATGATAGACGTCTGCGGAATATCTATCCCGGCCAGCTCCACTGCGTCGATCAATAAATGATCAGGCTGAGGATCGAGCTCTTCAATTGCGCGTAACATCGCCAGGCGGGTAGCAGGAACAATGCCCATCGCATCGATCTCGTCAGCAGTGCAAGCACCGACACCGTAGCTCACACACCAATCGACAAGCCAGTCGCAGGCCCGCTGTCTTTGAGCTGCTGAAAGCAACTTGCTGTCATTAACGATCTTTTCGTATTCAGCTGGAACCGGCCCTGGAAGAATCGCAGCGGCAGCAACCACTGGCCCTGCGAGCGTTCCACGCCCAACCTCATCGACACCTGCCACCAGAAGCGAAGATCCATTTGATATTTCGATTTCGATCGAGAAATCAGGAAGCGATCTGCTGGTTTTGGTCAATAAATGAATCCACGTTAGCTAGTGGGGGTTACGTCAAGAAACGACGTCCGAATCGATAGAACGACGCGCGTGCGAACCCGAAGCATATAGCTAACGTGGGAAAAGTCAGACAGAGATGACAGAAGAGCCGGCGAAATCCTGCGAATTACGGGTCGTTCGTTCTGGAAACGATGTCTCGATAAGACCGCCACCGATCACAACGTCATCGTTGTAGAACACAACCGCCTGGCCCGGCGTAATCGCACGTACCGGCTGGTCGAACTCGATCTCTGCGCCATTATCAAGGGCACGAACGGTGGCCGGAGAGTTCCCGCCGTTGTACCTGATCCGTGCTGAAACCTTGATCGGCCCCACGGGTGACACACCAGATATCCAGTTCATGCCTGAAGCGTAAAGGCGCGTCTTCATAAGATTTTCGGAAGGACCCACCGTAACCCGACCCGTATCAGCGTTGATATCGGTCACATACAGCGGGCGCTTCGTGTTGTTCACTGCCGGAATGCGCTTGCGCTGACCGATCGTGAAGCCGTGAATACCTTCGTGCTGACCCAGAACCGTTCCTTCGGCGTCGACAATATCGCCAGGCGACTTTCGCTTCAACCGCGGCTCGATGAACCGGTTGTAATCACCGTCTGGAATGAAGCAAATATCCTGAGAATCGGGCTTGTCAGCAATAGAAAGTCCGAGCTCTCTAGCAACTTCCCTGATCTCGTCCTTCGAGTAGTCACCGATCGGCAGAGCAAGCTTCGCAAGCTGATCCTGCTTCAGGGTGTAGAGCACGTACGACTGATCCTTCATCGAATCAATCCCAGCCAGCAGCTGGTACTCACCGTTGTGTTCGTGAATGCGCCCATAGTGACCCGTTGCGATGATATCGGCGTCCATCAGCTCGGCGCGCTTGAATAGGAAATCGAACTTTAGGCGATCGTTGCAGGCGAGGCAGGGGTGGGGAGTGCGGCCACGTTCGTATTCGCTAACGAAGTAATCGACGACATGCTTCTGGAACTCTTCTTCGAAGTTCAGGAAGTAGTGCTTGGCACCGATCTTGCGGCAAACGGCTCGTGCGTCGTCAACATCTTCCAACGAGCAGCACGACTTGTTCAGCTTTGCCATCTGTTCGCTTGGCGCGCTGAAAAGCCGCATTGTGACACCCACAACGTCGTAGCCATCTCGAGCCAGTAGGGCAGCAGCAACTGATGAGTCGACCCCGCCGCTCATTGCTACAACTGCACGTTTCTTCTTGTTCTGTGCTTGTGCCATTAGTTCAGAGTACCAAAACCAACCGATTTAGCGGCTAATTCAGTGTTAAACATTTTGCTCAAAAATAGTGAGTTCAAAATCGCTCAACTGCATCTATAATTCTTAAGCAATGGAAGACACCACACAAACAAAAATCGCTACCACCAACGAAGAGATCGCCCGAGCGGCGGTCGATGAAGCTTCTGAGAAGCTCGGATCCGATGTCGTTTTACTCGACACTCAGGGCATCAGCACGTTCGCTGACTTCTTCGTGATTGTCAGCGGTGAGACCGACCGCCACATCGAATCGATGGCTGAAGACATCAGCCGCCGTGTTCGTAAGATGGGCGTTCACGTTACTCACCGTGAAGGAACCGGCAAGGGCGGCTGGGTGCTGATCGACTTCACCGGCGTGGTTATTCACCTGTTTACCAAAGAGCAGCGAGAGTACTACGGACTCGAACAGCTCTGGGCGCGAGCAACCGAAATCGTACGAGTTCAGTAGTTCGGGTGTCTGGCGGTTCATAGTAGGCTCATGCCGTAATCCTAGACGTTCAGCATGCCAGTTAGGTGCGCTTAACGAAATCGCCCCGACTCTGCAGCCGGGGCGAAAAAATACCAGCTGGCTGGTCGCTCTACTCTACGATCCAGGGCTGTGTCGCCCGGTCGTACGAAACCAGTTCGGAATCGTTGAAGAACAGAGCCAGCTCACGTGCAGCGTCATCAGCGTTTGCCGATCCGTGGATCAGGTTGCGACCCATGTCTACAGCAAGGTCACCACGAACGGTTCCCGGGTCTGCATCAGCAGGATTGGTTGCGCCCATGATCTTTCGGGTAGTTGAAATAGCGCTTGGGCCTTCAAGGGCAAGTGCAACAACCGGGGAAGATGTGATGAAGCCTACGAGCCCAGCGTAAAACGGCTTGCCCTCGTGCTCGCCATAGTGCGTGGCGGCAAGTTCATCTGAAATCTGCATCAGCTTCATGCCAATAATCTGCAGGCCTGTGCGCTCAAGTCGCCCAATAACCTCACCGGCAAGTCCGCGTTGTACGCCATCAGGCTTTACCAGTACGAGTGTTCGCTCCGTTGTCATTTCATCTCCCTAAAGGATTTACAGGAATTGTGTCTATTCATTGTGCCGTGAAATATCGAAATTGGGGGCACCAGTGTTGTCGACTACTTTGGTGGTTTGGGCGTGCTGATAGAAGGAGGTCGAGCGTAGATAGACCGCAACTCCTCGTAGGGAGTCGAAACACCCGATTCCAACTTGCGAATGGCAATATCGAGTATCGAGTTTGGATTTCGGGTGGGCGCTGCGTGGCCACGGAATCGTGAAGCTTCAACGATACCAGCCATTAAATCGCACGCCTCACCACACAGTAGCGCGCCAGGTTCGATCTGTTCAGCCAGTTGGTCAGGGGCGGCAATGCCTTTTGTCGATTCAGAATGGCCAGCAGTAGAGTGCCGAGTCCACGAAATCTCGTTGCGTCCAGCCGGAATAAGCGAATACAGCGGATTATCCGGTCCTGTATCGGCCAAGTACGGTTCCGCCTCGATCTCGTGCGTTGAAATTCCCAGAACAGGCAATTGTCTGGCGACCACAAGTCCAAGTGCAGCACTAATGCCTACTCGAACCGCACTGAACCCGCCCGGCCCAAGAGCCACCGCCACGTGCGTTAGATCGCCCGGAGAAAGCGATATTTCGGAAAGGGATTCGATGATAGCCGGCATGAGTTCCCGACCGTGATTCTGTGCAGAACGCCAACTATGCGTTGCACGGTCGCCTGCATCGTTTACCACACCGACCCCGGCGTATCGGGTCGATGTATCGATTACTACAAGATTCAATTTATGTCGGACTCTGGAGAATTTGAGTGGATAAGACCAACAGTCGCATCAAGAGATTCGAAGACCGCAGCGGAACGACTGAGTAACCCTGCGGAACGAGGCCCGGTTGGGGTGAACGAAATCAGCCGTTGGTAGTCGTGATCGCCGTTTACCAGTTGTAGAAATAGTACGTCTTCAGGCAGTGCTGCGCCGCCAATTTCAGGCCACTCGATCACAAGAGCGCCATCCACTAGTCGTTCATCAAGAGCCAGTTCTTCAACCTCGTCGATAGACCCCAGTCGGTACAAATCACAGTGGCTCAAGCGTATTCGGCCGGGGTATTCGTTCACGATTACAAAGGTTGGGCTGCGTGCTGAAATAGGGCTTTCGATAGCTTCGGCCATGCCGTGAACCATCCGAGTTTTACCAGCGCCTAGATCGCCAGATAGTAGAACCGTGTCGCCTGTTCTCAGAGCAAGGCCGATAGATTTTCCGATTCGAACGGTGTCAGATTCTGAATCAGACACAAGTAGAAGCGCCGGGCTCGGCCCCACGACGCTAGCTGAGATATTTTCAGCCATTCAGGTGGTCCCAACCTTTTCGAATTGGCTCGTAGTCATCACCGGTGGCATCAACCACCCGCACCTTGCCACCAACCACTTCATCATCGGTGATCTGACCGATAACCGTGATGTTGGAACCATTTTCTTCCTGGAGGGCTTGCACGATCGTCTTTGGTGCGGTGAACACGAGTTCATAGTCTTCTCCACCACTCAGTGCCAGTTCTATAGCACTGGTACCGAACATGAATATTAGTTCGGCAGGAATAGGGATATTCGTCATATCGATCCTGATACGAACGTTACTGGCGCTGGCTAGTTTTTCGAGATCGCCAACCAATCCGTCGCTTACATCCATCGCACAGCGAACACCCGCTTCAACCAGTCGGTTGCCAAGCTCGATCCGCGGGGCAGGGTGGAAGTGCCTGTTGACCAGTGTTTGACCGCTTGGATTCGTATCACCGCTGAGAAGCACTTCAAGCCCTCCAGCGGATCCTCCGAGCGGTCCCGTCACACACACCAGATCGTCGACTTGTGCAGCAGATCGCTTCAGCCACGCCGATTCGCCATCGCCGTTCGATACCGGGTGCCCTGTCAACGCCAGATTGACGAACATGTTTGGAGACGAAACGACATCGCCTCCAACAACCGCTCCACCGAATTTGGCGAACGCCTCGTTCATACCTGAATAAAAATCGATGAAAGTCTCCATCGATGCTCCCTTCGGAACACCCAGAGTTACGAGGGCGTGATCAGGAATTCCGCCCATAGCGGCGATATCGCTGAGATTGGATACCGCGCACTTCCAGCCGATGTCATACCAGCGTTCATCAACTGATCTGAAGTGGATACCATCGACAATTGCGTCGGTCGTAAGAAGTAGCTGACCCGAAGATGCCGAGACCACAGCCGTATCGTCTCCGATGCCCGTCAGAATAGATTCGGGGTTCTGTAGGTTTTTTGCCACGCCGAACTCAGCGAGCCGGGCAATTAGCCCAAATTCGCTCATGTCACCGTCATCGTTGTTCGCCGAAGAATCGCTCATCGAAATCATTATATTGCGATAAACGTTAATCCTTCTGAAAATGACGACCAAATAGGCATATTTCGTTAGCCGGCCACCTATAATTCGGCCGGTTTGCCCGTCACATCTGTGGCGTCGTGATCGCAAATATGAAGCAAACCAAACGCCAGAGAAACGAAGTAGGAGCGAAAAATGCCAATAGTGAACGTAGCACTCTACGCCGGGCGAACTGACCAGCAAAAAGCTGATCTCGCAAAAGCAATCACGAAAGCGATATCTGAAACTGCCGGAGTTCCAGACTCCGCAACAACCATCATCTTTCAGGATGTTGAAAAAGCCAGCTGGTCAGTCGGTGGCGAGATGATGTCGGACAGCTAGCGATACAGGCTGCAAGATCAGGTTGGCAATTTACCAACTTTAATCTGCAAGAGGCTGTATCTCATTGACGATTCGTTTGCTAGATTTCGTCAGCAAATAAATTTATCCGGGCTGGATATTCAGGGATCAAGCCCGGGCAATCGGTGATTATTCGCCCCATTCTGGTTGGCTGAAAATGTCAGAGGGTTACGTGCTAGGAATTAATTGATCTCTCTGATTAATTAATCGGTACATAACCGAAGATGAATGGAGCTCAGCTATGTCTGATCCCGGCAACGTTGCCTGGATGCTAACCGCGTCTGCATTAGTTCTTTTGATGACCCCCGGATTGGCGTTTTTCTACGGTGGGCTAGTCCGCGGTAAAAACGTGATTTCCACAATGATGTACAGCTACGTCGCGATGGGCGTCGTTAGTGTGCTCTGGGTTCTCTGGGGATACAGCCTTGCATTTGGTGCAGGCGGTGATTTCATCGGGAACTTCGACTTTGTTGGGTTCAAAGATGTATCTGCCGAAGGCGTAGATGGCGCCATATCGCCAATGCTCTTTGCGATATTCCAAATGATGTTCGCCATCATCACACCCGCCCTTATCACAGGTGCGTTCGCCGAACGTTTCAAGTTCACTACCTACATCGTGTTTCTGTTCGTTTGGGTGACAGTGGTTTACGTTCCAGTTACCCACTGGGTATGGGCTCCCGATGGGTGGATCGCCGGGATTGGCGCACTCGATTTCGCCGGAGGAATAGTAGTTCACGCTTCGGCCGGCCTTGCCGCGATCGTGGTCGCCAAGATGATCGGATCTCGACGCCACATTGATCGTGGAGTTGAGCCGCACAATGTTCCTTATGTGTTGCTTGGCGCTGGCTTATTGTGGTTCGGTTGGTTCGGCTTTAACGCCGGATCGGGATTGCTCGCCGATAGTGTCGCCGTGACAGCATTCCTCGTTACGAACACATCGGCTGCAATTGCCGGGCTGGTCTGGATGGTTCTCGAGTATCAATCAACCGGCAAAACCAGCGGAGTTGGATTTGTAACAGGGGCAGTTGCCGGACTAGCTTCTATCACCCCTGCGGCAGGATACGTTGGGCCGATGGGTGCGTTAGCGATCGGCACCGTGGGAAGTATTGCTGCCTACTCAGCTGTAAAACTGATGGCCAAAACCGGCATCGATGATGCACTTGAAGTGTTCGCTGTGCACGGTGTTGGCGGAATTTGGGGTTCTATCGCCACTGGCATATTCGCTGTTCAGCAGGCCGATGAAAACGGTGTTTTCCAGAACGTCGGAGTGATCAACGGTGAATTTGGCTTGCTGTGGGCAAACGCCCGGGCCGTGTTCGCAGTAGCGGTCTATTCAGGAATCCTGACATACGTAATCTTGAAAATTCTCGACATAATCCCCGGTCTTGGGCTTCGCGTCGATAGCAATGATGAAGATCTCGGTCTCGATATCACGCTTCACGGCGAGCGCGGATATGTTGCAGACGGGGCTGACTAATCGACAACCAGCTATTATTTGCCGTGCATATGTACGGCAATGAGTAAGGCGAATTAGAAGTGATAAAAATTGAAGCTATTGTTCGACCCGATCGAATAAACATCGTTATCGCGGCGCTCAACCAAGTTGGCTGCCGCGGTTTCAATGTGCAAAACATTAATGGTCGTGGCCAGCAGCAGGGTGTTGAGGTCTTCACCGGCCGTGGTGCTACGAATGTCACCCGAACGTCGTTGCCAAAGGCGTTGATAACCACGGTGGTGCCGGAAGCCGACTAAGAAAAAATCATTGAGGCCATTCTGAACTCCGCCAGAAGTTCCGAAGAGGGCTCTATTGGCGACGGCAAGATATTCGTCTCGCCGATTACGGAAGTAGTTCGTGTGCGCACCGGCGAGCGAAACCAAGCTGCGTTGTAGCGGTTTGCTTGGCGGGTACGGGATCGACATCACATTCAGTCTGACAATGAGCCAGACTGGCTCTCGCTGTTGGCGCAAAAGAATCAACTGAAGGTTGATCGCGTAGCTGCTCGCCGAAGGGAATACCGGAGATTCAGGTCTATTGGTGCCGAACAGTGAGTTCGACACTTTGAGATACCGGCAGGAATTGCCGTTGACACTGCATCACGCCTCCGATTGAATTGTTAATAGCGACGGGCTAGCTCAATTGGCAGAGCAAGTGACTCTTAATCACTAGGTTCGGGGTTCAAGTCCCCGGCCCGTCACCAAACTGAATACGCACTGGGAAGCGTGCGTCCATCGTGGCGCACGTTTTCAGTTAATGCCCACTAACTGCCCACTAACTGATTTCTGCGTTTGCCATCACTTGCGCGAATACGCTGGCAGCTAGTTCGTCTTCACCGGGAATTACATGTCCGTACACGGACAGAGTCACCATTGGGCTAGAGTGACCTGACCTGCCCCCCTCAAACGTGTCCATCTGAAAGATCAGATAATGGACAAATTGAAGGGAGTCAGAAATGCCAAGAAAAGGTCATAGCCCGGAACAAG
>Ga0209501_10000396_pt1 | contig 52505 bp, 54 predicted proteins | sample ArcticOcean_MG_C_4_FD_187434 | JGI IMG/M metagenome (GOLD analysis project Ga0209501, IMG submission 187434) | Marine microbial communities from western Arctic Ocean - ArcticOcean_MG_CB4_134 (SPAdes) (version 2) | ecosystem: Environmental > Aquatic > Marine > Oceanic | place: Arctic Ocean...
AGCTATCTGGCTTTGGTTTGTAATTTTTAATTAAAATATTTTCATCAAATGAAACTGATGTATCTTTTGAAAAAAGGATTTTTTTTTCTTCTAATTTACCATATATAAACTGTAATAAATCATGTTCTGAAATTTTCCAATTTATATTTTCAACAATGAAATCTAAGGTGTCTTGAATTATTTCATCTATATATTTATTTCTTTTATTCATTTTTTTCTAAACTTAGATCCAAACTTAATTCATATGTTTTTTTATCATTTAAGTCCAAATGGGTCCATTCTGAGTTTATATTAATAGTTTTTACTAAACGGTTATTTTCTCTAAAAATATCCTTTAGTCCATTTTTATATTGATTGATTTTTAAAATTTTTTTATAAAAAATATTGTTAAATATTATAGGATGACCTCTTTTGTTTTTAAATAATGGTGCAGAAATTATATTATTTGAATTAATATGAAATTCTATAATAGATTTTAGAAACCAAAGTGGCCGAGGTTGATCGACACCAATTATTAAAAGATTGTCATTTTCTGTATTTATAGACTTCAAACCAGATAATATTGACGAAGATTTACCTTTTTCAAAATTTTTATTGTAAATAATATTTATTTCTGAATTTTTAATATTTTTAATTATATTTTCAGAATTATGTCCTAAGACTAAGTTTATTTTTTTACAACCAGATTTTATTAAAGAATTAATTTGGTAATTAATTAATTCTTCACCTCTCCAATTGAGTAATGATTTTGTTGAGCCCATTCTTGTAGATTTTCCTGCAGCAAGAATTAAAGCATCTATAGTAGAACTCATAAATTTAATTAGTTATATTGGAAGTCTTTAATATTTTAGATCTAATATTATCAATATATTTTTTATCTAACATCATTGATTTTTGGTCTCCACCAAGTCTGAAAGATAATATTTCTGATATTATAGATATTGCTATTTCTTCTGGTGTTCTTGCTCCAATATTTAGACCTACAGGAGCTCTTAATTTACTGAAAGAATCCTCATCTATTCCTTCAAAAAGTAATTTTTCTATAATTAAAATAGTTTTCCTTTTTGAACCTAAAAGGCCTACATATGATGCATTAGTGTCTAATGCTGCTTTTGTAGCTGCATCATCTTGTCTGTGACCTCTAGTAGCAATAATTATAAAAGTATTTGCATTGACATTAAACTTTTTAAACCCTTCACTATAAGATGCAACCTTAACTTCATCAGCTTCAGGAAATCTTTCTTTGTTTGCAAACTCTTTTCTATCATCAAAAATATTTAGCTCAAACCCTAAAGGTTTTGCTAGCTTTGATATTGCATTAGAAACATGTCCACCTCCTGCAATAAGTAGTTTAGGAGGAGTAGTAAAAGCTTCAATATAGATGGTTTTACCTTCCATTTGAAGTGTTTTGTTTTTACCTAGAGCCATTAGTTGTCTTGCTTCTTTTATTACTTTTTCATCAAATTTATCATCTACTAAATTTGTAGTTTTAGTACCATCTTCTCTTACTAAAATTTTTTTCCCTATTTCTAATTTTGAATCTGAATCTAGCATTTGTATTAAAGCAACGGGTTTATCACCATTGTATGCTTTTTTGATTTCATCCAAGTAAAATTCAAATTCGGATTTATTTTCAATTGGGTCAATTAAAAAATGCATTGTTCCTCCACAAACTAATCCATCTTTTGCAGCTAAATCTTCATTTAATTCATAAGGTCTAACTTCAGCATCTTCTTTTCTTTTTATTTTTTCACTAGAAGCAAACCATATATCTCCTTCTACACACCCTCCTCCTAGTGTACCTACACCTGATCCGTCTTCTCTTACCAAAAGTTTAGCCCCAGTTTTTTGTGGGGTAGAGCCTATCGTTCTGGTAACAGTAGAAATAACAAATTTTCTATTATTTCTGATTTCTTCTATTGCTGCTTCAAAAACATCTTTCATATAATTCCTCTATATACTCTATATACTCTATATACTCTATATACTCTATATACTCTATAAATATTATATAATTTCTTTATTTTAAACTCTATATGGTTCAAGGTCTTTCCATTTAGGATTTAATCCAAAACCTGGTAAATCAGGAGCGTAAACATAACCATCATTTAAAATTAATTCATTTTCCCAAATTTTACCGTGCATAGGATTTACAGTATCTCTGTAATATTCAAGAATCAAGCCATTGGGGATTGCACAAACTAAATGAATATGAACTTCTTGAGCTCCATGGGGAGCAATATCTAAGTCATTACTTTGTGCTAATGCACATACTTTCATAAATTCAGTAACTCCGCCTAAAACAAGACAATCAGGTTGTAAGATATCAGCAGCTCTATGGTTTATCATATCTCTAAAACCATATCTAGTATATTCATTCTCACCTGCTGCAATAGGGATTGAAGTTGCTCTGGTGATTTCTCCTTGTCCTATATAATCATCAGGTTCAACTGGCTCTTCAAACCAAAAAAGATCAAACTTTTCAGCTTTTCTAGCAAATTCTATTGCTTCATAATGTCTATAAGCATTATTTGCATCTACCATTAGCTTTACATCTTTTCCGATAACTTCTCTACAAACTTTTACTCTTTCTATATCTTCATTTATTGATAAAGCTCCAACTTTAATTTTTACAGCTTTTGCTCCCATATTTACATTTTCTTCCATCTCTATTGCAAGTTCTTTCAATCCTTTACCTTTTTCATAGTATCCACCGGCTATATATGTATCAACTTTATTAGTAAATCCCCCTAATAATTTATATACAGGTAAATTTGCAACCTTTCCTTTAATATCCCAAAGAGCTATATCTATTCCTGATATTATTCTTGTAGTAATACCTCTTCTACCTACTAATTTTGGCCTCCACATTTCATGCCATATTCTTTCGTTATCTAAAGGATCTAATCCTATGATGCCTTTTTTGAAGTGTTCAACTAATTCTCTTCCAACATTTGGGCTCATCTCTATTCCTGATGAAATTCCAATCCCTGTTATATCACTATTGTCAGTTTCAATTTCTATTATGTTCAGCACATTATGTGTATAGGTATAAAGACCATTAGTAATTGGAACGCTCCTTTTCCATCTATAAATTTTTATTTTAATATCTGTAATTTTCATTTTTAGAGTCCTATTTTTGCTTTTTTATGTGAAATAATTATTTTATAAAGTTTAAACCTTTTCTTCTATTACGTAAATGTATAATACATTTTAGATCAATAGATACATAATAAAGCATAGGGGTCCGTAGCTCAGTGGTCAGAGCAGTCGGCTCATAACCGATTGGTCGCAGGTTCAAGTCCTGCCGGACCCACCATATAAGGGGAATTTATGAAGGCAGCTCAAATAACTGGATACAGAAAAATAGAAATTAAAGATATTCCTGATCTAGGTGAATTAGAAGAAGGAAAAGTAAGATTTAAAACAGATTGCATTTCGATCTGTGGATCAGATATTCATGGTGCATTTGACAAGGTTTTACCAGAAGAAGATTACCCATTGCCTCCTGGTATGCCTATTCATGAAGTAGCTTCTATTGCAGTAGAATCTAAAGATGACAGATACCCTGTGGGTACCAGAGCTATTGTTATTCCAAATTATAGAAATCCTGATGGAAGTTTGGGAACAGGTGGGGCTGTTGAATATATAGATCAAAGTCATGATAAAATCATAAAACTCCCAGATTGGGGAGATCTAGAAGATTGGATAATGCTTCAACATTCAGGAACAGTTTTGTATTCTGCGAAACATTGGGGTAATATTTTTGGAAAGAAGATAGCCATTTTAGGTCAAGGAGGAATTGGCTTATCATTTACTATGTTTGCATCTAAACAAGGAGCAGCCGAAGTTGTTGGTATTGATAAACATAGCTATAGACTTGATAAAAGTATTTCTTTAGGTGCAACAAAAACTATAAAATATGTTTCTCTTGAAGATTTGATAGAAAAAACAGAAGAAATAACTGATGATGAATTATTTGATGTAGTAGTTGATGCTTCAGGAAATGAAGCAGGTTTCAATACATGTCTAAATATTATAAAACCTGAGGGTAAATTTATTACATTTAGTATTGTAACTGCAGATTTTGTTGAGTTTGAACATAGTTTAATGCTTAGAAAGAATATAGATATTCATGCAACTCAAATAGCAACTACACCAGAACCAATTGCTGAAATAAGAGAATTAGTTTCTCTCGCTGAAAGAGGCTGGTGGGATCCAAAGTCATTAAAATCTCATATTTCTGACTTATCTGATTTACAAAAAAGTTATGAAGAATATGCTGACCAGAAAAATAATGTTATAAAAAATGTAGTTAGATTTAATCCTTAAGATCCAAATCTTTCGGTAACTAACTCAAAATCTAAATTAGATTTATTTATAATTTCAGTAGCATTTTCAACGAAAGAATCTGATCCGCAAATATAGATTTCGTATTTCTTGTTTTCTTTGAGGTCTTTAAAATTCTCAAGTGAAATCCTAGAATTTCCAGCTATCCATTTGTTTTGCTTTTCACGAGTAACATAAGGAAGATAATTAGCTTGATTATTATTTTTAGATAAAAAAGAATAATTTACTAAACCGTTAAAATATTTTGACCAATGAAATAAAGTGAAAGGATTTTTATTTTTTATTAAGAATTTAGACATAGACAAGAAGGGAGCTATTCCAGATCCTGATGCAATCATTATAGGATAAAAGTCATTTTTTAAAATAAACCTTTGTCCTATAGGCTTAGAAATTTTTACTAAATCTCCAACTAAAGAGAAATCATAAAAAAAAGTTGAAACTTCTCCGCCAGGTATTTTTTCAAGTAAAAAACTTAGAGTTTTCTTATTTGGTTCACTGGCTATCGAATAAGGTCTTATTGCCTCATATCCATCCTCTGAAGTTAAGCATATTTCTGAATATTGTCCAGGAATATGTCCTTCCCAATTATCTATTTCAAATTCAATAATACAAAGTTCGTTATTGACAATTATTTTTTTAGATATTTTAGCTATTTCAAAATATTGTATATTCATTCTTTTAAGAATATCTTTGTTCTTTCCAAGGATCTCCATACATATGATAGCCATAATTTTCCCAGAATCCTGGCTTGTCAGATTCTATGAAATTTATTTTATTAAACCATTTTGCAGATTTCCAAAAATATAAATGAGGAATAATTAATCTTATAGGTCCTCCATGCTCAGGAGTAATAGGTTCATCTTCATAGGAATATGAAATTAAAGTATTTTCTCTTAAAAGATCACTAGAAGGAACATTTGTTGTATATCCTGTAGAAGAACCTATCATGGTCCATTTAGTAGGAGGAATTATGTTTAATGATTCTAAAATAGTAGATACTTTTACTCCTTTCCATTTCATATCAAATTTAGTCCATCTAGTAACACAATGAATATCTTTAGTTATTTCTTTACTTTCTATATTTGATAAATAATTCCAATCAATTTTGGCTATCTCTTCATCATTTTTTGTTATAGAAAGTTTCCAATCTTTAATATCTAACTTTGGAGTTGGCTCAGCAGAAAGTACTGGAAATCTATTTTCTATATATTGACCAGGAGGAACTCTATCATTATTTTCTTTTTTACCAAAAAAGCCTCTTGTTACCAATTTGTAAAACTACCATCCTCTCTTTTAAGTTGCGGTGAAAATCCGGTTGGATTAACCCTCATGGTTTCTGCTACATCCATATTTATATCTACTCCTAAACCTGGAGTATCAGGGCTCCATGAATATCCATCTTTCCATTCTATCTGTTGTGGAAATAAATCTCTTACATATGTTCCTGGTGCTTTTGGCATTTCTTGAACACCAACATTACTTGATGCCATACATAATGCTATACAAGCAGCAGCAGAGACAGGCCCAAGAGGATTATGAGGGACTATGTTTATATAGTGTGTTTCAGCCCAATGTGTAATTTTTAAAGCTTCAGTAATTCCACCAACAATGCATAAATCTATTCTTGCATAATCAATTAATTCTTTTTCAATTACTTCTCTAAATGACCATTTTGTAGCCCATTGTTCACCAGCAGCAATTGGAAGATTTATTTTATTTCTAATTGTTTCATAAGTTCCTGGATTTTCTGATCTAATGGGATCTTCTATAAAAAATGGTTTTAAAGACTCCATATCTCGGCACATTTGTATAACTTCGGGAGGATCTAATCTTGTATGAACATCAAATGTTATTTCTGGTTCATATCCGAATTGCTTTCTTACCTCGCCCATAATTTCCACTGCATATTTTATGGACTTTCTTGGCTCTAAAACATTTGATTCAAAATTTTCTAATTGTGTTGGCTGGTGCCATCTTAAGAATTTCCAACCTTTATTTAGATGGTCTTCACAAATACTTAAAAATTTACTTAACGTTTCTCCTTGAGTATGAGGGTAACAAATAACTTTATCTCTATATGGACCACCTAATAATTTATATACAGGCATATTAACTGATTTGCCCTTTATGTCCCAAAGGGCTATATCTATTGCAGAAATTGCACATGAATAAACTTTATCTGCAGGGAAAAATGAGCTTCTAAACATTACTTGCCATAATCTTTCAGTTTCCCAAGGATCAGCACCAATTACAATCTCACTTAAATGTTCTATTGCTTTGGCAATAGCTTCACCTTGGCGAGCTATACCTACTTCTCCTAGTCCATGAATACCTTTATCTGTGTCAACTCTTACAAAAAAATAAATTTTCCCTTCTTCATCTTGAATAGGAAGGCTTGTGATTTTAGTTATTTTCATAGAATATATCTCTTTCTATTTCCAATTTACTTCACCTTTTTCTATATCTTTAATATAAAGTCCAGCACCTGTTCTTCTACCTGGAGGCAAGCTAGACTCTGTACCTATACTTTCTTTCTTTAACTTATTTAATGAATTTTCATCTACGATTAATCCTATCCCATTTGTTTCATCTAAATGTAAAAATCCATCTTCAATATTATTATTCCACTTAGAATAAGCCTTTTCTCTTCCTGGATCAACAACTTCCATCATTACATGATTTGGAATATTTACAGCGATTTGAGCATTATAGTTACCTATACAATTCATCGTTGTAACGGGTATTTCGTATGCATAAGCAAAATTTGATATTTGCATTAATCCTGTTATTCCAGATTGATATGAGCTTACATTTAATATGTCTGCAGCTTGATTTGCTAATAAAGGATAAAAGTCTCCTACATTATTTAAGTTTTCTCCTGTGGAAACTGCTGCTTTTATATTATTTGATACTAATTTTAAACCTTTATAATCCCATCTTCTTGCTGGCTCTTCTGCCCAAAAAATATCAAATTTTTCTTCAATTTTCTTAATTGTCTGAATTGCTCGTTTTGCTGACCAATATTCGTTTGAATCGATCATAATTCTTGGTCTAGAAGATGCCTTTAAAAGTGCTTCATAAACTATTCCTATTCTTCTAATATCATCTTTACTAGAAAGGCCAATTTTAACTTTTCCAGAATCAACTCCTTTTTCTGCCATATTACTAAAAAAATCAAATAATTCTTCATCTGACAAGTTATAGCCTATATCTGAAGCATAGATTTTACACTTTGGATCGTTCCCACCTAGGGTTCTCCAAAGTGGTTCAGAATTAATTTTTGCCTTTAAGTCCCATAATGCAATATCTATAGCAGATATTGCATTATGTAGTTCTCCTTCATCTCCGCCTTTAAATACAAAATCAATCATATTTTTCCAATGAGAAAATACTTCTCTAGGATCCTTAGATTCTAGTAAATGGAAAAGATTATTTACCTTATCATTTCCTAATGGAGCAACTCCTGAAATTCCTTCATCAGTATTTATAACTAATACGCTTGAGTCAATTATTTTTCTTCCTGAAGGGTTATTTGAATCGCCTAAAGGTCTATCTAGTATTTCTTTATATTTTTCTAATTTAAAATCAGTAATTTTCATTTTGCTCTTGCCTCACTAACTTCATCTTTAGTTGGGGGAACTTCGAATAATCCAGCTCCAGGTCTTCTACCATACGGGCTTGGTCCTGATCTTGTTGATATATTCGTTACTTCGTTTTTTGATAACTCAGAATAATTTATTTCTATTCCAAGCCCAGGTTTATTGCCCACTTTAGCCATTCCATTTTTGATTTTTACATCACTAGTAAATACTTTTGTTTCTGGTTCAGGGTGAGGCACTTCTATTGTAATACAATTTGGAATAGCATTTGCAATATGTGCATGTATAATTCCAAAAGATCCTCCGAGAGTAACGGGAAGCTCTAGACCAAAAGCAGCATCTGCAATTTGAAGAGCACCTGTAATCCCTGTCATTCCATGACTTATTTGAATAATATCAGCAGATCTATGATGAAAATATGGTAAAAAATCTCCAAGAGTATCTAAGTTTTCTCCTGCACAAACAGGTGTTTGAAGGGCGTTAGAAACTTTTTTTAACCCTAGAAAATCCCATCTTCTTGCTGGCTCTTCAATCCAACCAAGCGTAAATCTTTCTTCCATTTCAGATATTTTTCTGATTGTTTGTTTTGGAGACCAATATTCATTTGAATCGAGATACAATATGGGCTCTTTACCAGAATGCTTTAAGGCATCATACATTAATTGTAATCTGCGTAAATCAGAATCTTGATCTAAACCTATCTTTAGCTTACCTGCATTAAAGCCAAATTCAGTAGCCATTTTATAGTACCATTGATAAATATCATCATCACTTATAGGTAGTGCTATATCTGATGCATAAACGTTAACTTTTTCATTATTTCCACCAAGAGTTTTCCAAAGAGGTTCATTATTATATTTTGACTTTAAATCCCATAATGCTACATCTAATACAGAAATCGCATCATTTGCAATCCCATCATGTCCTCCTTTGAAAAATCTATCTACCATTTTTTTCCACAGGCTTTTGACAGCTCTTGGATCTTCACCTAACAAAATTCCTTCGAATAACATTTTTATTTGAGGAATAGATCCACTCCCACCTAAAGATATTCCACTTAAACCTTCATCTGTTAATACTTCAACTAAGCAATTACCAGCCTTTTTTCTGCCTCTTGGTGAGTTTGCATCACCCATAGTTCTATCAAGTGAATATTCAAAAAGTGTAGTTTTTAATTCCGTAATTTTCATTATTTATAAAATCCTCTAATATCTTGAATGAAATTTTCAAGGCATTGTTTTTAAAAAAAGATTATCATTTTAAAATGAAACATTCTCTAAAAAAAATATTTAATTATGATCATTTATTATCTATGTTTTTTTCCATAGGAATAATACTGATTATAATTATTAGTATTAGTAGTTTTATTGAATCAAATATATTGCTTGCGGAAGAAAAAGATGAAAAATCAACTGTTTTTTTAGCCTATGATGTTAATATTTTTAATGATGAGAAAGATCTCTTAGCTTCAAAAGATATAATTTTACAAATTTCTAACTATTTTTTATTGGATAAAAGTAAAACTGTAGTTTTACAGGGATATGGCCAAAATAATTTTAATCCAATTACTCTAAGTAGCAAAAACCTTGATCAAGAAGTTGATAATTTCATCAAAACTATGAAATTGCATAGTAATCTTCAACCTTCAAATCATTATTTAGCTATTTCAGACGGATTTACCAAGATTGTAGAAAATATAAATATACTTGATTCAGATTTTTTTTTAATTTCTCCAATTAGAATTGATAATCTTGACGAAACTACTCAAATAAAACTTGATAACTTATCTGAACTTTATAGAACTTCAGGAATTAAATTAAATATAATGGCTTTACCTTCTTCACTTGTTGCTGATAGGGAAGCTTTTCGTAAAGTTTCTTCTATTACAGAAGGAACATTTATAGACTTTGGTACAAATAAATCATACACAGATTTCATTCAACTATTTTTAGTGAATCCTAAATTATTTCTAGAAACTAATTTAGATTCTAAGCCACTTTCTAACTTTATTAATATTCCTCCTACGGTAGAAAAATTTAAGATAGGTATTTATAGACAAGATATTAAAACAAAAATTTCTTTAATTAACCCTAATGGAACTGAATTGAAAGAAGGTTTAGATTTTAATTATTGGGAATTGGATAAAATATTATTTTTAGATATAAATTCTCCTGATTCTGGAACATGGACGATAATTACTAATGGAGAAACTGGTAAATTTGAAATCTATACTGATATATATAATCCTTTAGAACTCAAAACAATAGGAAGAAAAATTTATCCAGTATCCTCTGAAATCCTATTAGAAGTAGGAGTATATCTAGATTCAGTATTATCAAATATTAGTGATACTGAACTGCAAGTTAGAATAAAAGATTATAAAGGAACTGAAACTATACAGATAATGAATGACTTGGGAGAAAAAGGGGATAAAATTTCATTTGATGGCATTTATTCAACTGTTTTACCTTCTATATCTCAACAATCAATTATAGATATTGATTATACTTTGCAATGGAAAAATTTATCTACTCCTATCGAATATAAAGACCACATTAAGGTTGAAAACTATCCTGAAATTTCTATTACTAAAATAGAAAATGTTGAAGGTAAGTTTGGTCAAGAATTTTTAATTGCTTCATTTGAAACTAATGTTAATTCTTATCCATATTTAGTTGAAGTTGATGAATTGAACTTGAAAATAATTGATAAAAAAGAGTATCAAAAAGTAAGTATTAAACCAATAAAATTAGATGAAACTGATAAATCTTATATGTTTGATATTTATTTAGAAATACAAGATAAAATAAACGAAACTGTTTCTTTAGATTTATATTTAGAAACTAATTATTTAGAAAATGACTTTACAACTCCCACAATAATGATTAATTCTAAGGTAAATACAAACTTTATTTATTTTTTGGGATTTAGATATTATTATTGGATTATTTTTGGTAATTTATTACTTTTTTTATCTCTTTTTATAGTGAACTACTTTAGGAAAGTTAGTATTTCAGGTTTCTTAACTGACTTAGATAATAATATAATTGTTGATTTTTCTAATATAAAAAGATCCTTTTTAGAAAAAATAATCTATCCAAAGAGAGTGAATTTTAAAAATATAATTCAACTTCCTTATAGCGGAGGTTTTTTTGAATTTAATAAAAATGATGTTTTTATTAATATAAATCCTGTTAAAGATGATCCAAGTATTAGAATTAATTCTTTGCCAGCCAAAGGGAAAATTAAAATAACTAATAAAGAATGGATAGGTTCAGCAGGGAAACAAGTAAGATTTGCTAAAGATATTCCTTACATTAGCATATAGTACTTATTTTTCTATAATTTTAACACTATTTATTATTGTTCCAGGTAATGGATCTGTATTTGGATCTCTAAGTCTTATTTTTTTTACAACATCCATACCTTTTATAACCTTTCCAAAAACAGCATGGCAAGAAACACTCATGTTTGGGCAGTTCTTTAAATTGTTATTTTCATCAAAAGCATCCAAAAAAGGTAAAGGAGCAAAGGTTATAAAAAATTGGCTTCCATTACTATTTACTCCAGAATTTGCCATTGATAGTATACCTTCGCTATCGTGCCTTAAATCAACATCGAACTCATCAGCGAATCTATAACCAGGATTACCTGAACCTGTAGCACTAGGATCTCCTCCTTGGGCCATAAAATTAGGTAAGACTCTATGAAAAGTTGTTTTATCATAATAGCCAGATTTGGTTAAATTTATAAAATTTTCAACTGTATAAGGAACTTTATCGTCATATAATATTATTTCGAAATTTCCAGCTTGAGTATCAAATATTGCGGTGTATTCTTTTGATTGATCAATGTTACCTGTTGGTGGGGATGGGACTCCTACAACATCTACGATATTTTCATTTGAACATCCAAATAAAGCTAAAGAAATTATAACTAACATAAAAAAAGTTGATATTTTTGAAATTCTCATCATTTAAATCTCCTATAATTAAAATTAAAATTTAATAGTTTAATTATGATAAACAAAACAAGAAATATACAAGCACTTTTTTTAGGAAAGTTAGACTATTTAGAATCAATGACTCTTCAAGAAGAGATAAATTTAAAATCTCAAACTAATGTTTTGAATCAAAAAATTTTATTTTTGGAACATAACAATGTTATTACATATGGATCTCAAGTAAAAATCAGTAAAGAAGAAATAGAAAAATTAAACTTTATTGACAATAATTTTTTACATGTCATTTCAAATAGGGGAGGTGAAGTCACTTTACACAATCCTGGGCAATTGATTTGCTACCCTATTATAAATATAAAGAAACATTTTTCGGGCATTCTAGAATATGTAAAATTTATTGAAGAAGTAATAATTAAAACACTAGATCAATATAATATCTATGGTCATAGAGTTAAAAAAAGACGAGGTATTTGGGTTAATGGTAACTCTAATGAAAATTATGATAAAGATTCAACACCTACAGGTGAGAAAATTGCGGCATTAGGACTTAAAATAATCAGAAATATTTCAATGCATGGTTTTGCTTTAAACATATATAATGATCTTGAAGTCTATAAAAATATAATACCTTGCGGAATGCCAAATCTTAAAGTTACATCTATCGAAAAAATAAGTGACAAAAAATATAATTTAGAAGAAGTAGCACTTACTATTACATCAAAATTTGAAGAAATATTGGGATTGAAATTAGATTTTAAAAAAAATATTAATTAGTAGGAAAAAAATGACTAAAACACTAAGTACCTTTAAATTCCTTGAATGTTCTTTGACAGGAGATAAATTTTCAAATGATGTAGCTAGAAGATTAAGTCCGAGTTCTGAAAAACCTTTATTGGCTAGGTATGATTTAGAAAAAGCAAAAAAAACATTTACTAAAGATAATTTAAAAAATAGAAGAAGTGATATGTGGAAATATGAAGAAATATTACCTTTATTTGATAATGACAACATAGTATCTCTAGGAGAGGGCAATACTCCATTAATGAGAATGAAAAACCTTTCAAGAATATCAGGAATTAGTAATTTATATGTAAAAGATGAAAGTAATAATCCTACTGGATCATTTAAAGCTAGAGGTTTATCAGCAGCAGTTTCTAAAGCTAAAGAATATGGAATTAATGGAATAGTAATGCCTTCAGCTGGAAATGCTGCAGGAGCTATGTCAGCATATGCAGCAAAATCAAAAATTAAAGCAAATGTTTTTATGCCAAAGGATGCTCCTATGGCTAATAAAATGGAATGTATAGCTTTTGGAGCTAAGGTAGATTTAGTTGAAGGTGATATTTCTGATGCTGGAAAAGCTTCTGCATTAGCTTCTGAAAAATATAATTTTTTTGACATTTCAACTTTAAAAGAACCTTATAGAGTTGAAGGTAAGAAAACTATGGGTCTTGAAATTATTGAACAATTAAATTGGGAAGTTCCTGACGTTATTATTTACCCAACTGGTGGAGGAACTGGAATTGTAGGAATTTGGAAAGCAATAGAAGAACTTTCAACAATGGGGTTAATTGAAAACAAGAAACCAAAAATGGTATGTGTGCAAGCTGAAGGATGTTCTCCATTAGTTGACGCATTTGAAAAAAATGAAAAATTTGCTAAACCTTTTAAAAACCCTGAAACTTTAGCTGCAGGAATGAGGGTACCAATGGCAGTAGGAGATTTTATAATATTTGATATTTTAAAAAAAAGCGGTGGTACAGCTTTAAGAATTTCTGATGATGAAATGCTTGAAGGAGTATCTTTACTTGCGAGTCAAGAAGGTGTTTTTGCTGCTCCAGAGGGCGGTGCTGTAGTTTCAGCTACCATTAAGTTAAAGGAAAAAAATATTATTAAAAATTCTGATAAAGTTGTGATGGTTAATACTGGGTCTGCATATAAGTATTTAAACGCAATGCAAAAAAGATTCTGGAATGATTAAATCTCTTTTCCATCCCATTCAATAACATGGCTTGATATTCCATCAGGATATTTACTAGTATATTCTTCAATTAATATTCCCATAACAACAGAGTTATATCGCTGATTATTTTTAGGTCTACTTTTCCTAAAAGTTCCTTCGTGGATAAATCCAATTTTTTTAAATAGTTTTATGGCATTAATATTAAATTCAGGTATATCTACCCAACATCTATACATGCCTAGGTTCAAGAAACTATGTTCGAGTAAGGCCAATGTTGCTTCAGTGCCAATTCCTTTATGCCAATAATTTTTTTCACCTATTAAAATAGATATTTGAGAATCCCCTAGGGACTCATCAATGGAAAGTTGTGATTCTCCGATGTGTTTATTGTTTAGATAAATTGAAAAAATAGACCTATGAGGTTCATGATGAGGGTCATGAAAGACTTCATTCCATTCAGATTCAGTGGCGTTTATCATATTTTTAGGTTCGTATCCCAAATGAGCTGGTTCATTGTAAGTATATTTACCAAACCAATTTTCATAAACATCTTTATCGTCAAGCCAATTAATAATCCTAGGAATATCTTCTCTTATTACATTCTTTAGACTTACAATATCTTTATTTTTCATAAATTTACCTAAAATGCACTTTCCATTAGTTGCATTATTGATTACCTTTTATAAGATTATAGTAGATTATGGAATTAAAAAAAATGAATTACAAAGGGGTCTTTTATGGCAGATTGGAAAATGGAAGCAGAAATTGAGTATTGTGTTCCTTGTGGTTATGCTAACTTAGCAGCATGGATGACTAGTGAACTTTTCCAAGCAGCAGGTACTGCAATAGCAATATCATTGAAGCCAGGAAATGATGGAGCTTTTAAGGTAACTGTTGATAATGAAGTGCTTTGGGATAAGAAAAAACAAGGTAAATCACCAGATATTATGGAAGCAAAAGAATTAAAAGCAAAAGTAATAAATAAACTTGAATCTCTAGCTAAAGTTTAAAAAATTTTCATTTTATAGATAATTTATTAGTAAATTTCAGGAGATTTACATTTAATGAATCAAAGTTACCTAACTGAATATAGTTTGCTGTTCCTTTTTGTTGCACTGTCTGTTATTGTTCCCGTAGGAATGTTAGCAGCAGCAAAATTTGGAACTAGCTTTGGAGTTACTCCAAGTAGAAGTACTAAGATTAAAAAGGCCGCTTATGAAGGAGGGCATCCTGCATTTAGCGAAAGGCCTTCTTTATTTAGTTTTGGATATTTTTATTATGCGTTATTATTTGTAGCATTCGATGTGGAAACGATTTTGATTTTCCCTTGGGCTGTTAGCCATGGGTATATAACTAATGTTTGGGGTATATTGCCTTTTATTGGTGTACTTGTATTTTTAACAATTCTTACGGTATCTTTTGTATACGTTTGGTTAAAGGGGGCTTTAGAATGGATAAAATAGATAGGATTCCTTTAGATTTATCTACAACACAATTAGATAAAGAAGAAGGTGGGTTGATAAATTCTATGAAATCAACTCATGTTTCTCCTTTTCCTGAGCCGATTATTAATAATGATGATTTAGATAAAAATGTTATGGTCTCTTCGGTAGATCAACTCTTAAACTGGGCAAGAAAATCAAGTTTATTTCCTCTGCAATTTGGATTAGCATGTTGTGCATTTGAAATGATTGCTACAGCAATGAGTAGATTTGATATATCAAGGTTTGGTATGGAAGTTTTTAGAGCTACTCCTAGACAAGCTGATCTAATGATAGTAGCTGGAACAGTAACTTGGAAAATGGCAGTTCCATTAAGAAGACTTTATGATCAAATGGCTGAGCCTAAATGGGTGATTTCTATGGGCGTATGTGCTACATCTGGAGGGCCTTACTATGAAAGTTACTCAGTAGTACCTGGAGTAAACCACATAGTCCCTGTCGATGTTTATGTTCCAGGTTGTCCTCCTAGGCCAGATGCATTATTGTTTGGAATAATGCAACTTCATGAAAAAATAAAAAAATATAGCTTGGCGGGCGTTAAAGCTGGTGGAGTATAATTCATGAAAACTTGGAATGGGAATTTACTATCTGAAGAAATATCTAATCACATAGAAAATAGTGTAGTAAATTCTAATGAAAAAGATGTTTATATAGAGGTAGAAAAAATTTATTTAGTTATGAAATTCTTAAAAGAAACTTCAGGTTTTTCTTTTGATTTGTTATCATCTGTTACCGCAGTTGATTACTTTGACCATTTTGAAATAGTTTATCAACTTAAATCTTTGATTACTCTTACTAAAGCAACAATTAAGGTTAAGTTGGGATTTGGAAGAAAAAATGAACCAGAAATTGACAGTGTTTATTCTATTTGGAAAGGTGCAGATTTTCAAGAAAGAGAAATTTACGATTTGATGGGAATTAAATTTAATAACCATCCAAATATGAAAAGAATTCTTTTATGGGATGGATTTCCTGGTCACCCTTTAAGAAAAGATTTTGTTACAAATAGCCAATCTATGGTTCCAGACTTGAAAGAAAAATAATGTCAGTAAAAAGTGAACCAATAACTATTAATCTAGGCCCTCAACACCCATCTACTCATGGTGTTTTTAGAATGAGAGTTACTTTTGATGGAGAAACTATAATTGATCTTGAGCCTATTTTCGGGTATTTGCATAGAGGTTCAGAAAAGCTAGCTGAAGAAAGAACTTATACACAGATAGTTACATTAACTGACAGAATGGATTATGTTTCTTCAATGCTTAATAATCAAGGATATATTCTTGCATTAGAGAAACTCGCTCATATAGATCCAAAACCTAGAGGTGTATGGCTGAGAATGATTGCTTCAGAGCTTCAAAGGATAGCTAGTCACTTAGTTGCTATAGGCTTTTTAATTCAAGATTTAGGGGCATGGGGAACACCTTTAACTTATGCAATGAGAGAAAGAGAAAAAATTCTTCAAATGTTTGAGATGTTGTGTGGAGCGAGAATTACTAATTCATATTTAAGGCCAGGAGGTGTTTTTATGGATGCACCGATTCAATTTTGGGATGCACTATCAGAATTTACTGAACATTTTCCTTCTAAAATTGAAGAACTAGAAAAATTACTTTCTTCAAATGAAATAATTTTTTCAAGAACTAAAGGAATAGCTGTATTAACTGCTGAACAAGCTATTAATGCATCTATTACGGGACCAATACTTAGATCTACAGGTGTTAATTGGGATCTTAGAAAATCAGATCCTTATGACTATTATGATCAAGTTGATTTTAATATTCCGACACATACTGCTGGAGATAATTATGCTAGATATATATTAAGAGTTCAAGAAATGAAAGAAAGTTTAAGTATAGTAAAACAATGTGTTGAAAAAATAGAACCAGGTCCTGTGAGACCGCACCATGATGAAACTCCAAACTTAGTAAAACCCCCGGTAGGAGATTGCTATTCAGCAATTGAAGGTTCAAAAGGTGAGTTAGGATTTTATTTAGTTTCTGATGGATCTATTTCACCATACAGATGGCATGTTCGATCCTCTTCTTTGATTAATTTAACTCTATTGAAAGACATGCTTGTGGGAACTTTATTTGGTGATTTATTTGTAACTTTTGGAAGTATAGATATTAATATGGGGGAAGTAGATAGATAATGTTTGAATTTATTTATAACATTTTAGAAAATATTCTAAATTTATTTGTTTCTGAATTTAAATTTCAAAACTATATTCTTACTTTTATAGCTGGTGCCTTATCAGCATTTATTGTTATTAATGCAGTTTTAGGAGGTGTATTAGCAGCAATTTGGGGGGAAAGAAGATTACTTGGAAAGTTTCAACAAAGAAGCGGTCCAAATCGTTGGGGTCCTATGGGAACTCTAACTTCAGTTGCTGACGCAGTGAAAGTAATGTTTAAAGAAGATATAGTACCTGAAGAAGCAGATAAATATATTTTTAACATTGCACCTTTATTACTTGTTGTTCCTGTTTTTATAATTTTTTCAGTAATTCCTTTTGGAGTAGGATTATATGCTGTAGATATTAATGTAAGTGCTTTATTTATTCTTGCAATAACTTCTATTAGCGGGTTATCAATAATTTGTGCTGCATGGGCTTCAGCTAATAGGATAGCAATTTTTTCTGCTTTGAGATCTGTTGCAATGTTAATTTCTTACGAAATCCCGGTAGGTTTATCTTTAGTTGGAATTCTTTTAATTTCTGAATCAATGTCAGTCATGGATATTGTTATTTTCCAAAAAGTTCCTTTTATATTATTGCAACCAGTCGCTGCATTTGTTTTTTTTCTTGGATCTTTGGCAGAAATTAATAGAACTCCATTTGATTTAACAGAAGCTGAATCAGAATTAGCAGCAGGATATCAAAATGATTATTCCGGAATGAAATGGGGTTTATTTTACCTTGGAGAATTTGCAGCAACTATTGCAGCATCTTCAGTTTTTTCGACACTTTTCCTAGGAGGTCCGAATGGGCCATTTTTACCAGGAATATTTTGGTTAACTATAAAAGTAGTGGCAGTATGGTTTGTGATAATTTGGATTAGAGCAACATGGCCACGTTTTAGAATTGACCAAGTACTTAATCTTGCTTGGAAAGGTTTATTTGAACTGACATTAGTAAATATTGTAGTTACTTCTATATCAGTTATTATATGGACAGATTCTGACCCAAATAGATTATTATACATAGCATTATTTAATTGGATATTTACAGTACCTTTTGTTTTTATAATTATTCGATTGTTGAAAACAAAAGATTACGTTGAAATTAAAGAACCATCTTTGATTTATCCTGTAGGATCAGAAATTCCAAAATTTGAGAAAGTAGGTAAATAATGCTAGGAATAGGACTTATTAAAGGATTATCTGTAACTTTCAAAAATTTATTTTCTCCAATTTTTACAATCCAATATCCTGATAAAAAGGTAGGACTATTAGCTTTTTCAAAACATATTAATAAACCAATATTTAAAATATTAAGAGAAGATCCAAAAAAGTTTGTTATGGGGTTAATTGGTATGGTAACAATTCCTGTTAAAATTGATCAATTTCCTAGATTTAGAGGGAATGAATTTGTTTGGTATGATGATAGATGCACTGCTTGTGCATCTTGTGCAAAATATTGTCCATTAGGAATTATTGAAATTGTAACTCACGAAAGCGGAGAAAATTTGCAAGCAGGAGAAAATTACGCGATTGATAAATTTGATATAGATACTGGTAGATGTATGTTTTGTGGTCTATGTGTAGAAGCTTGTCCGTATGATGCTTTGCATATGGGTACTGACTTTGAAAGATCAAATTATTCAAGAGTTGATTTAGTTTTAGATAAAGAAACATTAACATCTCAAACCAAAAACCCAAGTAGCTGGTTTAGACCTCAATTTGAATCAAAAGAATACAATCCTTGGGAAGATAATATACCTGATTCTAAAGATGCAGGAAGGCATGAAAAACCAACTGACCAAAAAATAAAAGAAAAATGGGTTAATAAAAGGAAGATTAATGGATAATTTTTTATTAAATATTTTTCTAATTCTTGTATCTATTGTAGGAATTATAAGTGCATTGTATGTAGTTACTCGAACAAATGTTTTTAGAGCTGCTATTTCTTTAGCATTAAGTTTTATTAGTGTTTCAGTAGTATATTTTGCAATTAACGCTGAATTTTTAGGAGCTGTTCAAATACTTGTATATGTTGGAGCTGTTTCTGTATTAATGGCTTTTTCAATACTATTAGTAAAGGATTTACAAACAGCTTCTTCAACTACAAAAGGCTTCAGTTTTTATTTATCAATTTTTGCATCATTGTCAATATTTCTAGTTCTTTTATTTGTGATATTAAATTCTGATTGGTCGACAGAAGAAACTATAAAAGATCCATTAGTAAAAGAGTTATTATTTGAGAAATATAGAGAAAACCCTTTAGATCAAACAATATCACTAGCTAATGACCAGACACCAATTAAGGAAGTTAGAGAAGGATTATTTAATAATTCTATTATTCCTTTAGGCTCATTATTGGCAACAAGATATTTTATATCCCTTCAATTGATTGGATTGATAATTGTCGCTTGTGTAGTTGGATCCATTACTATAACTAAAAACACTATAGAAAATGAAGAAGAAGGAGTTAAAGAAATAATATGACATTAGAAATAATATTAATTTTTTCTGCAGCATTACTATCTATTGGTATATTCGGTCTTCTTACAAGAAAGAATATAGTTGTAACCTTAATGTCTTTAGAGCTTATTTTTAATTCAGTTGTTTTGGCTGCAGTAGGATTTACTAGATATAGCATTCATGAAGATTTTATATTGCAATCATTAAATTCTGAGAACATCTTTAATGTTTTGTCAGGTAATATTTTAGGTTTATTTATTATTTCAGTTGCAGCTGGTGAAACAGCGTTAGCTTTAGCATTAGTTTTAGCATTAGGTAAGTTTAAATCTACAGTAGAACTCAGTGATTTATCAGAAATGAAGAATTAAAATGTGGATAGATTATAAAAAAGTAAATAATTTGGCTATTGCTGAAACGTGGAAAAACCTTTTGGAAGCTGAGGGATTGCCAACAAAAATTATGCCTGAAAAAGGGTTATTAGATTGGTCTGAAACTTCTTCTTTTAGGATTTTAGTTCCCAAAGGTAGAGAACATGTTGCTGACGAAATAATAAGAAAAATTTAACTGAGGAATTAATTTTGATTGAACTAATTACATTACTAATACTTATTATACCTTTCAGTGTATTTTTGATTAATTCTTTATTATTACGAACTATACTAGGATCTGAAAATAATTTATCAGGTCAATTAAATGTAGGTTTTATAGGTATTTGCTTCTTTCTTTCTTTGATAGTCATATTTAATTTAGAAAATGCTTCTTCTACTATTGTTTTCAATTGGATAAGTATTGGAGAAATTGATTTAAATTTTTCCTTTATGATTGATCCTTTGACCGCCATAATGCTAGTAGTAGTTTCAGGTATTTCGTTTTTAGTTCAAATTTACTCAATAGGATACATGCATGGAGATAAAAGTTTTAATAGATATTTTTCATTTATGGCACTTTTTACAGGTTCAATGCTTGGCTTGGTTATGTCCAGAAATATACTTCAATTATTTGTTTTTTGGGAATTAGTGGGAGTTTCTTCCTATTTATTAATAGGTTTTTGGCATGAAAGAAAATCGGCAGCTTTAGCAGCAAAAAAAGCTTTTATAATGACAAGATTAGGAGACTTTGGATTTCTATTTTCAATTATTTATTTATTTAATGTAAATCCTGAATTTTTAGATATACATATACTTTATCAAGCTATAATTAACAATGAAATTTCTACAAAAATTGCAACAATACTTTCACTTGGCTTTTTAATTGGTGCTATAGGTAAATCAGCTCAATTTCCACTTCATACCTGGCTACCAGATGCTATGGAAGGACCTACTTCTGTATCTGCCTTGATTCATTCAGCAACAATGGTAACAGCTGGTGTGTTTTTAATAGCGAGACTATTCCCTCTATTTCAAATTTCAAATATTATGACTTTAGTAGCTATAATTGGCGCTACAACATCTTTTATAGCAGCTACTATGGCATTAACTACTACTGATATAAAAAGAGTTTTAGCTTACTCAACTATTTCACAATTAGGATATATGTTTATGGCATTAGGTTTAGGGGCTTATACTGCTGCAGTTTTCCATTTATTTACGCATGCTTTTTTTAAAGCAGGACTTTTCTTAAGTGCTGGATCAGTACATCATGCAAGTGGGACCTTCAATATGAAATATATGGGAGGTCTTAAATCAAAGATGAAGTATACTTATTATTCGATGCTAATATGCTCATTTTCATTATCAGGGTTATTTCCGTTATCAGGATTTTGGTCTAAAGATGAAATTATACTATCAGCTTTCAATCATGGAGGAACACTTGGTTTTATTTGTATGATTATAGGATTGATAGTTGCATTTATGACCTCTTTTTATATGTTTAGAGCAATTTCTTTAACATTTTACGGAGATTTTAGAGGAGGTGGAGATAAAGAAAGAGAAGATCTTAAAAATAAGAAACTCCCTGTACCTGAAACTTTAGATCATGTTCATTTAGAAGAATCTCCAAAATATATGACCTTTCCAATATTATTGCTTTCTTTTTTTGCTATATTTATTGGTTATTTTGCTAACCCTGTATTTTCAGATATATTATTTATTGATAAGCATTTATTTGGATTATTTTTAGAGAAAAGTCTAGAAGTGTTTCATTTTCATGGATCTCATGAATTTAACTTTTCTATAGCTTTGGTTTCGACATTTATTTCAATAATCGGAATTTTATTTGGTATAAGTATTTATCGACAAAAAATAGAACTAGATAAAAGTAAATATTTTAATAGTATTAATAATTTTTTAGATAAAAAATATTTTATAGATTATATATATGAAAAATTTATAGTACAAAATATATTTTATGAAATTATTTGCGGTGGATTTGAATGGATTGATAAAAATATTTTTGATGCTATAAACATTAATTTATCTAAATTTATAGGTCGACTAAGCTTAAGATCTTTAAAATTTCAGGATGGTCAAATTCATACTTATAGTATTGCAATGGTAACTGCAGGTGTGATTTCAATTTTTATATTAATAATTTTAGGGTGAAGCAATATGTTTAATTATTTTTTAACTTTAACTGTTTTTTTACCAGCATTTACTGCTTTATTTTTATTACTTTTTAAGGATAGAAAAAGAATAATTCAAATATCTATTTTTTCTTCAATTATTACTTTTGTTTTAACTTTATTTCTATTCATTTCTTATGATAGAGATTTAGGAGGAATACAATTTATAGATTATTTTCAATGGATAAATTCATTAAATATAAAGTCTTCATATTTGTTAGGAATTGATGGATTTTCTGCTCCTTTGGTTCTATTAACTGGACTGCTTTCAATGGTCGCATTTATGTCTTCCTGGAGAATGAATATTAGAGTAAAAGAATATTTTATATGGCTATTGCTTTTAGAAACTAGTGTTCTTGGAGTATTTACATCTTTAGACTTACTTTTATTCTTTATTTTTTTTGAATTTGAATTAATTCCTATGTATATGTTAATTGGTATTTGGGGTTCAGGACGTAAGGAATACTCTGCTATAAAATTTGTTATTTTCACTCTAGCAGGAGGTGCGTTTATGCTGATAGCAATTCTTGCTCTTTTTGCATCGGATTCTGTCAGCACTCTAGCAATGGTATCTATTCAAGAAATAAACTTAATAGGAATCCCAGATTTAATTGCTGGAAAAGACCTTATAATTCCAGCATCGGTTATATTTACATTATTTTTTATAGCATTTGCAGTGAAATTGCCCCTTTGGCCACTTCACAATTGGCTTCCAGATGCACACACAGATGCACCAACTGCGGTTTCTATAATGCTAGCAGGAGTCCTTTTAAAAATGGCAGGCTATGGACTATTTAGAATAAATTTAGGTTTTTTTCAAGAAACACAAGGATTTACAATATTTGATGTAAGTAAATTATTAGCTTTATTAGGTACGATTTCTATAATTTATGGAGCTATTATTACGTTAAGGCAAACGGACTTAAAAAGATTGATTGCTTATTCATCAATAAGTCATATGGGGTATGTTTTACTAGGGTTTGCAGCTATAACTAGCTCTACAACTTATTCTCTTTATTCTCTTAATGGGTCAGCTATGCAAATGTTTACTCATGGAACTATTACAGGATTATCATTTTTAACTGTGGGGTTAATTTATGATAGAACTCATACTAGAGATATAAATAAACTTGGATCACTTGCAAAAAAAATGCCTATAATTGCTTTATTTTTTGTAATTTCAGGATTGGCTTCATTAGGATTACCCGGGTTTTCAGGGTTTGTATCAGAAATAATGATTTTCTTAGGAACTTATAAAATATATCCAGCTTATACTATAATCTCTGCTTTTGGAGTAGTTTTAGCTGCTGGATATATTTTATGGATGGTTCAAAGATCTATGTTTGGTTCTAATAATTTAGAAAAAAACGATAAAACATATGATTATAAAGATTTAACTGATGGAAATTTTTATGATATTTTACCTGCTGTTATCATAACTATTCCTATTATTATAATTGGAATCATGCCAAGTATATTTATAACCTTTTTCAATATGGGAATTAAGGAGATTTTAAGATAATGCAATTTCAAGAATTAACATATATTTTTTCACCAATAGTTTTAATCATAACTTCCTTATTTGTTTTAATTGTTGATTTTTTTATTAAAAGAAAATCTCTTTTGATTATTTTTTCATTGTTTGGGTTGTCATTATCAATATTAATTTTGATTCTTCAATATATTACATTTGAAAATAATAAAAATATTTTTTTTGAAACATTAGTATTTGATAAGTTATATATTTTTATGGCAATAATTTTACTTACTCTTACATTTTGTATTTTTTTGGCCTTTTATGACTATATAATTAATCAAATTAAGTTTAAGTCTGAATTTATAAGCTTGCTTCTACTTTCTTTAGTAGGTTCTTTGCTTGTAATAATGGCTACTGATTTTGTAACTATCTATTTATCACTAGAATTAGCTTCTTTGCCTATTATTTCATTAGTTGCTTTCGGTAGAGGTAAATTTAGTTTAGAAGCAGCTTTTAAATATTTAATATTAGCATCTTTATCTACTGGAATTTTTTTGATGGGAATTGTTTATTTATATGGAATTACAGGTTCTTTAAACTTAAATTCCCTTAATCTTTCATCTACTAATCCTGCAACTATTTTAGGATTGGTATTTTTATTTATAGGAATTGCCTTTAAGTTATCTATTGCTCCTTGGCATATGTGGACTCCTGACACATATCAAGGTTCTCCTATGCCTATTGTTACTTATTTATCTACAGCTTCTAAAGTAGCTGGCTTTGTTCTTACTATTAGAATATTTATTTATATTTTTTCTGATGGATTTGATACTAGAAACTTTATAATTTTTCTTTCAATAGTTTCAGTTATATCAATGTCTATTGGAAACTTAGGAGCTATTTTACAAAAAGATCTTAAAAGATTATTTGCATATTCAACTATTGCACATGCAGGGTACATGTTAGTTGGAATTATAGCTTTGATTACTAATCCTGCTGCAGCTTCAACAACATTATTTTATGTAATTGGCTATGCAATTACCAGTTTGTCGGTTTTTTTCTGCTTACAATATATTATTAATCTCACCTCTAATTCTTCTATAGAAGGATTAAAAGGTTTGTTCCATGCTCATCCATATGTGTCAATAATATTTACTTTGAGCATATTAAGCCTTCTTGGAATTCCAGCAACAGTAGGTTTTATGGGTAAGGTACTGGTTTTTAGTGCAGCGATAGATAATGGATTAGCTTGGGTAGCTATAATAGGAGTTATAAATTCATTCATTTCAGCATACTACTACTTAGGTATATTAAGAAATGTATATATATCAACGGATAAATTTGATCAAAAAGGTATCAGCAATAAAAATTATATTTTAGTAGCATCATTATCATCAATACTGGTTTTAATTTTAGGTTTGTACCCTGACTTAGTATTATCTTTATTAGACAGTATTATAGCAGGAGTATAGAAAAGGCTATTGGAAGCAATGTATAAAAAAATATGTGTAGTAATTAATTCAAATTCTAAAGAAGCTTTACAGCTATATCAAGAACTATTATCTAAATTTACAAAAATCTCTTTTCAGCTATTAGACAATTTTAAAAATGTTGACGATATGGATTTAGTTGTTGCTATAGGAGGGGATGGAACTCTACTTAAAGCAGTATCTGTAGCTGTAAAATTTGATGTGCCTGTTATGGGAATAAATATGGGTACAGTAGGTTTTATGACAGATGTTGAAGGACATAAAGCTGTAAGCGAATTTCAAGATTATTTAGATGGAGTAAGAATAGAACAAAGATCAATGTTGGAAGTTGATTTTAAAATTGATAATGAACATTATACTTATAAAGCTCTTAATGATGTCGTGATAGCACGAGGTGCTTCAGTATCAATGATAGAAACAATAGTAGAAATTGATAATATACACTTAGCAACATATCGAGGCGATGGAGTTGTAATATCTTCTGCAACGGGTTCTACTGGATATGCACTTTCACTTGGTGGCCCAGTAATTGATCCTAAATCAAATGAATATTATCTCAAACCAATAGCTACTCATATGAGCCAATTTGGTGGGGTAATAGTTAATTCTGAGTCAATATGTGACATAACTATTTCTACTAGAAAAGAGGCTCAAATAAGTATAGATGGATTTATTGAATATAAAATAAAATCTGGAGATAAAATTAATTTAAAAATTTCAGATACCAAAGCTAAATTCTTAAGAAAAAATCCTTCTAATTACTACTGGAGTACTATAACTGAAAAATTAGGTATTAGAAAAGGTAAATATATCTAAAAAATATGGAAACAAAATTAGTTTATAAAGCTGAATCGCTAGAAATAAGAAGAGATACATATGAAATGTCTAATAAACATATCATAAAAAAAGATTTTGTTGATCATCCTGGTTCTGTACTGATAATTGGATTAAGGAGAAAAAAAATTCTCTTTGTAAAACAATGGAGACAACCTGTAAAAAAATTCACAATTGAATTACCTTGTGGAACTTTACATGAATCAGAAATTGCAAAAACAGGAGCAGATAGGGAGTTTAGAGAAGAAACAGGTTATTCAGCTAAAAACTATACATCAATCGGAAATTTTTTTGTTGCACCTGGTTATAGTAATGAAATCACTGAATACTTTACTGCAGAAGATATTTTTCTATCACCTCTTAAGCCTGACGATGACGAAGATATTCAATTACAAAATTATTCATTAGATGAAGCTTTCAAGCTAATAAAAGAAAATAAAATTATAGATCAAAGGACTATAACAGCTCTTAATATCTATAAATCAATATTATAATCTAAATGGAGAAAATTTTATGTACGATCATGATTTATTAATAGTCGGTGCTGGACTAGCAGGGTTACGTTGTGCGGTTGAAGCTCAAAGATTGGGCTTGAAAGTAGCTGTAATAACTAAAGTTCATCCTGTTAGAAGCCATTCAAATGCTGCTCAAGGTGGAATTAATGCGCCTTTAACCGACCGAGGAGACGATTGGAAAGGACATGCTTTAGATACTATCAAAGGTAGTGACTATCTAGCAGACCAAGATGCAGTTGAAATAATGAGCCAAGAAGCTGGAGAAGCTGTTCTAGAGCTTGAAAGAATGGGAGTTATATTTTCTAGAGGTAAAGATGGCCGTTTAGGAACCAGAAGATTTGGAGGCCAAAAAGTAGCTAGAACATTCTTTGTAGGAGCAATTACAGGATCAGCACTTTTACATGTTTTATATGAACAATCACTAAAACTTGGATTACAAGTTTATGAAGAATGGTTTGTCACATCATTAATTAAACATGATGGTGCAATAAAAGGAGTAGTAGCTCTAGATCTTAAAACAGGTGAGTTAGAATCTATTACTGCTAAATCTGTTGTTATTGCTGCTGGAGGAGCAGGCAGAGTATTTGAGCCATCTACTAATGCTTTAATATGTACAGGTGATGGTCTATCATTAGCTTGGAATAATGGCGCCGGATTAATGGATATGGAAATGATACAGTATCATCCTACTACCTTAGCAAGGACAGGAATTTTACTTTCAGAAGCTGCAAGAGGAGAAGGAGCTTATCTATTAAACTCTGAAGGTGATAGATTTATGCAAAAATATGCACCTGATTATATGGAACTTGCTTCAAGAGATGTAGTTTCTAGAGCAGAACAAACTGAGATAAATGAAGGAAGAGGTATTGATGGAAATGTTCTTCTTGATCTTAGGCATTTAGGTAAAGAATTTATTGAAACTAGATTGGGTTATTTACAAGAAGTTTCAGTAGAATTTTTAGGAATAGATATGTCTGAAAAACCTGTTCCTATTAGGCCGGGTATGCATTATATTATGGGCGGAATTAAAACAAATGTTGATGGTGAAACGGGAGTTCCTGGATTATATGCTGCAGGTGAATGTGCAAATGTTAGTGTTCATGGAGCTAATAGATTAGGAGCTAATTCATTACTTGATACTGTAGTTTTTGGTAGAAGATCAGCAGAAAAAGCAGCAGATTATGTAAGAACTATCCCAAATGAAGATATTCCAACAAAATCTTATGTTGAAAAAGATCTTATAAAGATTAAAAATATCATAGAATCTGAAGGCAACTTAAGAGTTTCAGAAGTTAGAAATGAAATGGCTAAGGCAATGACTGAGGGAATAGGTGTGTTTAGAGATCAAAAATCTATGGAATATGCAAAATCCGTAGTTGAAAAAACTAAAATAAAATACAGAGATTCTTTAAAAATAGATAATAAAGGAAAAGTGTATAACACAGATTTATTATTTGCACTTGAACTTGAAAATATGATAGATTGTGCTGAATCGATTGTCCATGGTGCACTGACCAGGAAGGAAAGTAGAGGGGCTCATTTTAGGACTGATATTACAGGAAGAAACGACAAAGATTGGTTAAAACATACTTTGATATATAAAAAAAATGATGGAGAAATTAAGATTGAGACTCCAGACGTAACTATTACACAATGGGAACCAGTTGAAAGAGTTTATTAGGAATAATTATGCACATAACTTTAAAAGTAAAAAGATTTGATCCAGAAAAACCAAAAGATAACATTTGGTTTCAAGAATATGAAATGGATATACATCAATCTTCAACTGTTCTTGATGCACTTATTCATGTAAGAGAAGAAATTGATGGTACATTGGCATTAAGATGCGCTTGTAGAGCTTCAATTTGTGGCTCTTGCGGTATGAAAGTAAATGGCCAAGCAAAACTGGTTTGTAAAACCAGAGTAGAAGAAATTTCACCGAATGGAGAAAAATTACTAATTGAGCCCATGGGAAATCATCCGGTTATAAAAGATTTAATTATTGATATAAGTGCTTTTTTTGCAAAAATGGAACAAATAACTCCATTCTTACAACCTGATAAAGAACCAGAGTCAGGAGAATTTATTGCTTCAAATGATTCCATGGAAAAATTATTAACTGAAATGAATTGTATAATGTGTGGTCTATGTGTTTCAGATTGTACAGTTCTTGAAGTAGATAATACTTTTATTGGTCCAGCTGCATTAGTTAAAGCTTCTAGATTTGTTTATGATCCTAGAGATGACAAAACATCTGAAAGATTAAATTTTCTAAATGAAGAAGCTGGTGGCATGTGGGATTGTACTAGATGTATGCAATGTGTAGAAGTATGCCCAAAAGGAGTTTCTCCTATGGATAGAATTATGGACCTTAGAGAATCTGCAATAGAAATTGGTGCAAAAAAAACTCATGGTTATCACCATACTAATTCATTTGAAAAATCAGTAATAGCTAATGGAAGACTTGATGAAAGTAGATTAGCTTTAGAATCAGCTGGAATATTTAATATATTTAGACTTTTAGATCTTGTACCAGTTGGACTAAGAGCTCTTATTAGAGGGAAACTACCACCATTATTTCCTCATAAAGCTAAAGATAATAAAAAGATAAAAGAATTAGCCAAAGCTATAAAGGAGAAAGAGTAATGAAATATGCATTTTATCCGGGTTGTGTTGCTAGAGGAGGAACTCCAGAACTTTTATCTTCTTCAATGGCAGTTTTAAAGGAATTAAACATTGAGATAGAAGAACTAACAAAAGCTGGTTGTACCGGTGCAGGTGTTTTACAAGAAAAAAATCCATTACTTGGAGATACTATAAATGTAAGAACTTTAGCTATGGCTGAAGAAAAAAACTTATCAATTATGACTTTATGTTCTACCTGTCAAGGTGTGCTAAGTCAAGCAAATCATAAAGTAAAAAAAGATAGTGAATACTTGGCAAAAATAAATGACCTATTAAAAGAAGAAGGTTTCGAATATAAAGGTACAACAGAAGTAAAACATCTTTTGTGGATACTTGTAGAAGACTATGGGCTAGAGAACCTTGAGTCTCACTTTACAACAAAGTTATCTAATCTAAAATTTGCACCTTTTTATGGTTGCTATATGGTTAGACCATCTGATGCTTTAGGATTTGACGAAAAACCTGAAAGAAAAATGTACTTAGAAAAAGTAATAGAATCAGTTGGAGCTGAAGCAATAGAATTTCCTGGTAAATTTTCATGTTGTGGGTTTCCTGTTCTATTTATAAATCAAAAAAATTCTCTAAAAATGGTATCTAATAATACAGGATCTGCTAAAGATCTAGGTGCTGATGCTATGGTTACTCCTTGTCCTTTATGTCATCTTAATTTAGACGGTTATCAAGGTAAAGCTAGAAGTAACAATCGAGGAGATAAAGCGGATCTTCCAATTATTCATATGCCTCAAATGATAGCTCTTGCTATGGGATTAGAAAAGAAAGACATAGGCCTAGGAAGACATATTGTTTCAGCGAAAGATGTGGTTAATAAAATTTAACAACTTATGAATTATCACTCATGATTTTAAGTAGCTCTTTTACTGATTCTACAGAGTTTGCCAATGCTTTTTGTTCTTCAGAGTTTAGTTCTACTTCTATTATTTCTTCAATACCGCTTGCTCCTAATTTTACAGGAACACCAGCATATACGTTATCGAATCCATATTCACCTTTCAATAAAACTGCACATGGTAAAATTTGTTTTTTATCAAGAAGAATAGCTTCAACCATTTGAACTATTGCTGCGGAAGGTGCATAAAAAGCTGACCCTGTTTTTAATAAAGCAACTATTTCAGCACCACCATCTCTAGTTCTTTGAACTATTGATTCTAGTCTGTTTTTCTCTATCATATTTTCTACAGGAACTCCTCCTACATTAGTTGCTCCTATAACTGGGACCATAGTATCACCGTGACCACCAAGAACATATGCGTTAACACTTTCAACAGATACATTTAATTCTTCAGCAATAAATGTGCTAAATCTTGCTGTATCTAATATCCCAGCCATTCCAATCACTTTTTTAGAATCTAAACCACTTATGTTATATGCGTGTTGTACCATTGCATCAAGTGGATTTGAAACAACTACAATTATTGCATTTGGAGAATGTTTTACAACTTCCTGAGTAACACTACCAACAATTTTCATATTAGTTAAAAGTAGATCATCTCTACTCATACCTGGTTTCCTGGCAATCCCTGCAGTAATTACAACTACATCAGATTTAGCAGTTTCTTCGTAAGTATTTGAACCAGTAATTTTACTATCAGTTCCTAAAATAGGTCCTGATTCTAAAATATCTAAAGATTTTCCCTGGGGCATATCTTCAACAACATCAACAAGTACGACATCAGCATACTTTTTTTCAAATATTCTTTGAGCAGTAGTTGCTCCAACATTTCCGGCTCCTATAACTGATACTTTGAATTTCATTTCTTATCCTCCAATTTTTTCTGTGTGATTATAATTTATGATCCCCATGGATTAATTGCATTTTTTAAAGATTGATATCCCTCTATAAATCCTGGTCTGTTATCACCATAAACTTTATCAAAAGTTTCGAGAGATTTATCAAGCCATGAATGAAGCTCCTTATTTTTAGGGTTTGCGTCAATGTAAGCATCTCTTATTAATACGAAATGTATGCGTGGATCATAAGGCTGTTTTGTACCCCCTACCCATTCGTCTCCATCTAAGAGTCTTAGTAGCATTGCATCTGCCGATCCTAATGTTTGTTCATGTATTGGAGGTCCATCCATCCTGTGCATTACAGAGGTCATATCTCGTCCATTTCCTGTAGTGTAACCCATATCTGACCATACTTCTTTCATGTCTAAATCTTTACCTATATGTTTAGCTACTTTATCACCAAAAGCTCTAAGAGGATCAGAAATATCTGCAAGAAGGTCAGTTAATCTATCGCCATCTAAATCTGTTGATAAAACAATAGTGTTTTGTTTTTCTATTAAATCCCAAATAAGTAGCCCATAATTTGTATCTGCAATATGTTGCTCAATTCTTCCAGACCAATTTTCCATGCCATCTTTAAAATCACTCGGTAATAATTTTATTATTTTATCTATTCGATCCTTATGTTCTTCATATGGATCTACTGCATATTTTCTTCCTATTTCAAATTTTGTATCTTTTAGTAACCATGAATGAAGACCTGCATTTATTCCATCTTCCATCGCTTGAGTAGGTTTTGTAGCCACTCTACCTAAAGATCCTGAATCATTGACTAATTTTAAAAATAACCTATTAGCATAAGCCATTTGAACTCCAGGAGTATTCATTTCAGAATGAACAATTCCATCATCATCAACACCAAATTTTGATTTGTTTTGAGAATAAGGAAGACAAGGCATACTTCTAACTACTGTTATTGGACCATAAGGTCTAACATTACAAAAAACTCCAGCCTGAGTTCTTAAAGGAGCATTCCCTGATTTTCCCATAACTACTACTTTATTTCCGCTCTCATCATTTACATATGCATCCCCTGCTGTTGACCATTTTATTGATGTGCAAGGCATTTTCCCAAACCAAGCCAAGGATTCTAACTTTGTATCATGCCTATATTGGGACCACATTGGAACTGCATAAAAAGGAAGTCCTAAAATATCTATTGCAGCTATTGTTCCAAGAAGAGCATAAGCATCTGTAAGAGAATGAGCAACTGGATTGATTTTTCCATCGTGATTGCCACCTTGCCAAACAACTGCCTCAGGATAACCATCAGGTTTTATTTCAGATTCATTAAAAACATTTGATAATTCAGTAAACAAGTCCCCGTTGGCTTCAGTTTTTGCAATACTTAATAAATCAATCATTTCATTTTTACTCATCTAAATTTTCTCCTTATAGAGGTATGTTTCCATGCTTTTTTGGTGGGTTTTCAGAATATTTTTTTGTAAATATTTCTAGTGCATTTGCTATTTTTTTTCTTGTATCTCCAGGATCTATAACATCATCTATATAACCTCTAGATGCAGCTATATAAGGGGTAGAAAATTTTTCTTTATATTCTGAAATCAATTTTTTTCTAGTCGATTCAGGATCATCAGATTCTGAAATCTCTTTTCTTGAAATTACATTTACTGCACCTTCAGGACCCATTACAGCTATTTCAGCAGTAGGCCAAGCTAAATTTAAATCTGATCTTAACTCTTTTGAGTTCATAACAATATATGCTCCACCATATGCTTTTCTTAGAATTACAGATATCTTTGGTACAGTTGCTTCAGCATATGCATAAATTAACTTTGCTCCGTGCCTTATAATTCCTTGATGTTCTTGGTTAACTCCAGGCATAAATCCTGGAACATCAACAAGTGTAACAATAGGAATGTTGAACGCATCACAAAATCTTACAAATCTAGCAGCTTTATCAGATGCATTAATATCGAGCATACCTGCCATATGAGCAGGTTGATTTGCAACAATACCTATACTTTTGCCTCTTATCCTTCCAAACCCTACAACAATATTTTGAGCAAAATTTGAATGGATTTCAAAAAAATCTCCTGAATCTACAATGTTCTTTATTACATCTAATACATTATATGGTTCTGTTGTTTTTTCGGGGATTATAGATCTCAAAGCTTCAATTGGAGAACTGATTTCCTCATAATCTTTTACTAAAGAATTCTCTATATTATTTTGAGGAATAAAATCTAATAGTTTTTTTACAGCAGTGATACATTGTTCTTCATTATCAAAAACAAAATGAGCCACTCCTGATTTTGTTGCGTGAGCTATAGATCCACCAAGGTCTTCATGACTTATTTCTTCACCAGTTACAGATTTCACTACATCTGGACCTGTTATATACATTTGACCTATGTCTTTTACCATAAAAATAAAATCTGTGATTGCTGGTGAATATACTGCTCCTCCAGCTGAAGGTCCTACTATAACACTGATTTGTGGGATGACTCCTGAATACAATGTATTTCTAACAAAAACTTCTCCATAACCTGCAAGAGAGTCTACACCTTCTTGAATTCTAGCTCCGCCAGAATCATTAAACCCAATTATTGGAGCCCCATTTTTAGAAGCTAAATCCATAACTTTAGATATTTTTTTACCTGCAACTAAAGAAAGTGATCCTCCTAGTACAGTAAAATCTTGAGCATAAGAAAAAGTAGGCCTGCCATTAACTAAACCATACGCAATCACTACTGAATCCCCGTCAAAGATATTTTTATCAAGTCCTAAATCTTTAGATTGATGCTGAACAAAAATATCTAATTCTTCAAATTCAGAATTGTCAAAAAACAAAGCTAGTCTTTCTCTAGCAGTAAGCTTTCCTTTTTTCTTTTGAGATTCAATCCTTCTATCACCTCCACCTTTAAGAGCAGATTCTCTTTTTGCGTTAAGTTCTTTAAGAAGGTTCTTTTTTTTATTATTTTCAGGCAATTGTAAACCCTACTTTTTATATTTTATATTTATATTTTCAGACTTAATAATAAATATGAAATATAATAATTCATAGAAGAAAATGGCTAAAAAAACGAACATCTTATGAAAAATTTCTCAGTTAATACAAAATCTCTATTAATTATGGGAATAATCAATGCAACCCCTGACTCTTTTTCAGGTGATGGTATATTTTCAAAAAAAAATTATAGTTTAGAAAAAGAATGCGAAATTATGATTCAAAAAGGTGTAAACATCATAGATGTTGGTGGAGAGTCTACTAGACCAAAAAAAGTCTACAAAAATGTAAAATTTATATCTGAAGATGAAGAACTTAATAGAGTTATTCCAATTATAGAAAAAATAAAAAATAGTTTTGAAGTTACTATTTCTATTGACTCGAAAAAACATAAAGTAATAGAAGAATCAATTAAAGCAGGCGCAAAAATTGTGAACGACATTTCAATGCTTGAAGATCGTAAGATTATTAAACCTATATTAAACCATGATGTTTATTACGTATTAAACCATTTCCGACAAAATACAAAACATATTAATATAGTGCCAGAAGTTCTAAGTGATTTATCAGAAAAAATCGAATTATTAGTTACTTCTGGATTTAAGCGAGAAAATATTATTTTAGACCCTGGTATTGGATTTGGTAAATCCTTTCAACACTCTAAAGATATTTTGGCTAATTTAGAAATTATAAAAAACTCTTTTAATTTAACGATTATGATTGGAACTTCTAGAAAATCTTTTATAGGTGAATACACAGGAAAAGATATAGATCAAAGAATTTTTGGAACAGCCGCAACAATAGCATTTAGTATTTTAAATGGAGCTAATATTTTGAGAGTGCATGATTACTCTGAAATGATGGATGTGGTAAAAATTATAAAAATATTAAACGAATCAAAAATGAAAAATGCATAATAAAGCTTATCTATCCCTTGGTTCAAATTTAGGCGATAGACATAAAAATATTAATATTTGCCTTGAGCATTTAAACAAAATGACTAAAATAAATAAAATTTCTTCTATCATAGAGACAAAACCATATAATGTTTCTATTAAGCAAAATGATTTTTTAAATTTAGTTTTACTGATTGATTATGAAAATAGCCCTCACAAACTCTTAGAAGAAATAAATAACATAGAAAAATTAATGGGTAGAAAAAGATCGGAAATTAAAAACGAACCTAGAATTATTGATATAGATATAATTACTTTTGAAAATATTATTATAAAAGATGAAAATTTAGAAATTCCACATCCAAGATACATAGAAAGGTTATTTGTTTTAAAGCCTTTATCAGAAATATCCCCACTTTTCATAGATCCTACTAGTAATAAAAAGATATCAGAGCTATTATTAAATGCTCAAAAGGCTAGCAATTAAATAGATTATGATTGATATAAATATTGAAGGATTTATTTTGTTTTCTTTTGTTTGATATCGACTATTCCATGTTAGAAATAAGACTATAAAACTTAACATTACTTTAGTTAGTAATAGAATTCCTTGAGAGGTTGTATATCCTCCGTATGTCAGTCTATCAAAAGCAATTATTACTCCAGATAAAAATAAAGTTATACTTGAAACTAATAATATTGAATTATAGTCATTTATAAAATCTAAAGAGGTAATTTTTTTATCTCGATATTTTAGAGACTTAATTAAATAAAGAATAGATCCGCCTAACCATATACCTGCAGACATACTATGAATCCATAAAAAAAATATATAAAAGTATTGATTCATTTCGATATCCCTAATTCAGAAATTTTTTCTGCCACAACATCTTCATCAATAATTCCTATCCATCTTTGAACTTCATCACCATTTTGATCATAAAGTATAGTAGTTGGAAAAACATTTATTTTTAATTGACTCATTATATTTTCATTTTCATCTGCAATTGATTTATAAGTAATACCTTTTTTGTTTAACATCAAAGTACCATCTTCTTTTGTATCTAAACCTAGAGCTTGAATTCCTAAAACATTGATTGAATCATAATTATTATCTAATCTATTTAAAATATCTAATTCATATATACATGGAGGGCAAGAAGGAAACCAAAAATTTATCAAAAGATTTTCATTATTATAAGTTTTAATTTCAAAAGATTTTCCATCAATTGAATTGTTAGGAAAAGTGATTTCACTTATGTTTGATTTTGAATAAATTTCCTTATCTAAATCATTATTATAAGAACAAGCAAATAGAGAAAAAAATAATATTAAAATTAAACTTATATTTTTTTTTTTATTAAAACGATTTAAATTTATCATTAATAGCTTCTATCAATTTGTCTGAACTAACTCTAGTTTGTTCCATTGAATCTCTGTCTCTTATAGTTACAGAATTATCTTCTTCAACGCTTTCAAAGTCTATTGTAACGCAAAGAGGAGTCCCTATTTCGTCTTGTCTTCTGTATCTTTTTCCTATTGATTGAGTATCATCATATTGTGTTGTAAATAAGCCTTTTAAATCATCAAATATTTTTTTACTATATTCTGTTAGACTATCTTTTTTGGATAAAGGTAATACAGCTATTTTTATAGGTGCGACATCTGGGTGTAATTTTAATAAAGTTCTTGTTTCTTTTTCTGTTTCCTCTTCACAATATGCATCACATAAAAATGCTAAAACACTTCTATCTGCTCCCATAGCTGGCTCAATCACGTACGGTGTATATCTATTATTATTTTCTTGATCAAAATAAGATAAGTCTTTACCAGATAATTTAGAATGTGCTTTTAAATCAAAATCAGTTCTATTTGATATAGTTTCTAATTCCCCCCAGCTCCAAGGGAATAAATATTCAATATCTGAGCTTGCTTTTGAGTAATGAGGTAACTCTTCATTTTCATGTTTTCTAATCATTAAATTTTCTTCTCTTAAACCGTATTTTTTGAACCAATTTAGAGAAAATTTAATCCAATAATTATGCCATTTTTCATCTTCATTTGGATTACAAAAAAATTCCATTTCCATCTGTTCAAATTCTCTTGTCCTGAAGGTAAAATTTCCCGGAGTAATTTCGTTTCTAAAAGATTTTCCTTGTTGAGCTATACCAAATGGTATTTTTTTTCTAGATGTATTTAATACATTTACAAAATTCACAAACATTGCTTGGGCAGTTTCTGGCCTTAGGTATACAGTAGATGAAGAATCTTCAACTGGTCCTATAAAAGTTTTAAACATTAAGTTAAAATTTCTTGGTTCTGATAATATTCCACCTTCAGGAGAAGGATTTTCTTTATTCTTAGATTCGGTTAACGGAGTAATTGAAATGATTTTATCTTTTACTAAGTTTTTTGCTTCATCTTTATCAGAAGCCTCTATTGTAATTAATTTATTTTCTTTTTTTGTTTGTATCTCAAGTATAAAAATGTGATCTTCTCTATATCTTTTACCAGTAACAGAACATTCAACTAATGGATCAGAAAATGAATCTAGATGTCCAGATGCTTTCCAAACGTCTGGATGCATTAATATTGATGCATCAATCCCAAAAATATCGTCTCTCTCTGTAACAAAAGACTTCCACCAAAGATTTTTAACATTTCTTTTTATTTCTACACCTATCGGACCATAATCCCATACTGAAGAAAGTCCTCCATAAATTTCGCTAGATGGGAATATTATTCCTCTTCTTTTAGCTAAAGAGACAAGTTTTTCTAATTCTTTTAATTGGTAACTATTTTTACTCAATCATAACTCCTGATATTTATTCTTTAAGGGTAACTTAATTAAGATATTAAGATAGTAAAGATTAATATCAAAAAACAAATTATTTGATATTAATCTTTACTCTGCTTATACTTCTAATAAATAAATTTTCACTTATAGGGGTAATAAATGGTAAATAAAGATCTCGCTGGTAAAATAGCAATGATAACAGGTGCAGGAAGTGGTATTGGTGCAGGTATTGCAAAAGTATTATTTGAAAGAGGTGCTACTTTAGCTCTATGTGATTTGTATGGAGAATCAGTTAAGAAAACTTCAAATTCTTTGTCAAAAAATATACTACACGATTCTGTAGATGTAACTAATATTCAAGACATAGAAAACTTTAGAAATAAAATTTTAGATGTATACGGAACAATAGATATATTAGTCGCTAATGCAGGAGTAATTGGAGCTAAAGGATTTTCAGAGAGAAAAAATTACTCTAAGAATGATTGGGAAGATACTTTTGATGTAAATGTATTAGGTATGGTAAATAGTGCAGACGCGATCGTAGAAATTATGAAAGAGAAAAAATATGGAAAAATTATTAATATTGCTTCTCAAGGAGGTAGAAAGCCTAGAGGGCTAGGTGATATGTATAGAGGTAATGTACAAACTCCATATCTTGTCTCCAAATCTGCTGCAATTCAGTATACCCATCTACTAGCTATAGAGTTAGGAAGTTATAATATTAATGTAAATGCTGTATGTCCAGGTGTTATTTGGACACCTATTTGGGAGTCTATTGCTGTGAATCATATAGAACAGAATCCAAATTTAAAAAACATGTCTCCAAAAGAGGTTTTTGATGAGTTTGCTGTAAAAGCTAGAACACCATTGGGTAGAGCTCAAACTCCAGAGGATATAGGCAATACAGTAGCTTTTTTTGCTTCAGAAAATTCATCTGAAATAACAGGGCAAGCACTAAATGTTAATGGTGGAGCTACATTAGATTAGAAAAAAAGGTATATATTTGAAAAATACTTATGATTATATAGTAATTGGTGCTGGATCTTCCGGAGGAGTTATTGCCGCTAGATTGTCAGAAAATCCTAATAATAATGTTCTTTTAATAGAAGCAGGAAATTCTTTTGAAAATATCGATGAAATCCCTGATGTGATTTTAAAAGGTATGGCTACTGGAGCTGATTGGACAGGTAACCAAGCTATAGGAACAGAATTTGATTGGAAATATAAAGCTATATCTAATCCAGAATTTACTGAAATGAGAGTTCCAAGAGGTAAGCTTATTGGAGGAACTAGTTCAATAAATGGCCAAGTATTTCTTAGAGCTATACCTGAAGATTTTGAAAATTGGAAATCAACAGGATTGGATAATTGGTCATTTGAAGAATGCTTGAATTATTATATAAAACTTGAAAATGATTTGGATTTTCAAAATAAATATCATGGAAATGAAGGCCCAATTCCAGTGAAAAGGCACAGTTTAGACTCTTTGCTGGAAGACCAATTAAGTTTTTATGAAACAGTCCAAGCAATGGGACATAAATCAACAGATGATCACAATCTTCCTTATTCAGAAGGAGTCGGACCTTTGCCACTTAATAATCCAAATGGAGTTAGGTGGAGCACTGGAATCTGTTATGTTTTACCCTCCTTAAAAAGAGAAAATTTTAAAATTTTACCTAATTCTATTTGTAAAAAAATATTAATAGAAAATGGTAAACAAATAGGAATAGAACTTGAAAATGGTGAAATATATGAGTCGGGAGAAATTATTATTTCAGCTGGAGCTATTGAAAGTCCAAAATTATTAATGCTGTCAGGAATTGGAAATAGAGAAGTTTTAGAAGATTCTGAAATTAAACATATTCATCAACTTGAAGGTGTTGGTGGAAATTTAAGAGATCACCCAGCGGTTGAATTAAGATGGAATGCAAGCGAACAATTAAATAATAATCTTTCAGATGTTGGAGCTCAAAAAGTTGCTTTAAGATATTCCTCAGAAAATGCACCATCATCTGAAAGATTAGATATGGTTTCAATTATGAGATTTCAACCTGGAGCTATGACTGCTGATAATTTACATTTTGACAAATCAGACTTTGGAAAAACTAGAGTAGCAATTACAACTGGATTATTTTTAGCTAAAAGTTCAGGAAATTTATCACTAAATAAAAAAAACCCATTATCTAGACCTAAATTAAACTATAATTTTCTAAATAATAAATCAGATTTAGATAGAATGATTGAAGGAGTAAAATTTAATTATGAAATAGCTAGGCATCATAATTTTGATTCATTTAGAAATGAATTAATAGCTCCAATGCCTGAAGCATTAGAAGATGATGGATTGTTAGTTAAATGGATAAATTCTAATGTTCATACTATGCATCACATATCAGGTACTTGCAAAATGGGAAGTACAAAAGATAACCTTTCTGTTGTGAATGAATTTGGAAAAGTTATAGGAATTGATGGTTTAAGAGTAGCCGATTGTTCAATAATGCCTGATTGTGTGAGAGCTAATACAAATGCAACTGCTATTATGATAGGTGAAAAAATAGCTGATCATATAAAAAACGGAGACTAGTTATGAATAACACTTCATCATCATTAGATGTCAGATTAAAAGCTAGGAATGGAAATAACTTTACTACTTCAGGATTAGCAAATGGCTTTGTTCAAACTAATGTAGTTGTAATACCAAAAGAATTTGCTTATGATTTTATGTTGTATTGTCAAAGAAATCCAAAACCGTGCCCTTTAATAGAAGTTTTTGATCCTGGAGAATTTTCTTCTTTGAATGCAAAAAACTCTGACATAAGAACAGATGTACCAGAGTATAAAATTTTTAAAAATGGTAAATTTTTTAACTTTTCTGAAAATATAAAATCTTTTTGGAGAGAAGATTTTGTAACCTTTTTATTAGGTTGCTCTTTTACATTTGAAAATGAATTAATTAAGAGTGGAATTGATTTACCATATTTTAAATTAGGAAAAAATGTTCCTATGTTTATAACTTCAATAGATACTAAAAAATCTGGAAAATTTTCAGGCAAAATGGTAGTAACTCAAAGATGGATTCCCAGAGAAAAAGTAGTTAGAACAATTCAAATAACAAGTAGATTTCCTAATCAACATGGAACTCCTATACAAGTTGGAAATTCAGAAGAAATTGGAATTTTAGATCCTCAAAAACCAGACTTTGGAGACTCTTGGATTCCAGATAATAACAATCTGGTTCCTGTATATTGGGCTTGTGGAGTTACTCCTCAAATAGCTATACAGAATGCAAAATTAGAAATTGTGATTACGCACAGTCCCGGAAAAATGTTTATAACTGACTTGAAAGATGAAGATATGGCAGTTATTTAATGGATTACTTAGATATAGAAAAAATTATTTTAGAAGATGATCAAAGAGGTATGACATCTATTTACGAAAAAATAAAAAAAGGTTACCTAGAAAAGTCTGTAGATCTTATTTTAGAAAAAAAAGGATTAATTTTTATTTCAACAGGTTTTTATATTTTTTCAGCTCAATCTTCAGAAACTGATGGTCCTCCAGGTGCCATAGCTTTAGGAGAAACTTTAGAAAAACTTGGTTTTGAAATTATTTATGTCACGGATAAATTTTCTAAAGATATTATTTCGGGAATGTCTAGTGAAGAAAAAGTTATAGACTTTCCTATAACCTCACATACTGAATCTAGCAAAATTGCTAATGATTTAATAAAAGACTATGACCCTAAATCAATTATTGCTATAGAAAGAGCTGGTTTATCTAGTGATGGTAAATATAAGAATTTTAAAGGGTTAGATTTTTCAAAGTACAATGCCAAAATAGATTATTTATTTGAACAACATCCTTCCACTATTGGTATTGGTGATGGAGGAAATGAAATAGGTATGGGTAATTACAAAGATATAATTTTTGAATTAGATAATATTAGTATCAGCCCATCTATTATCACAACAACTCAAAACATTATTGCAAGTACATCTAATTGGGGAGCTTATGGTTTAATTGCGGGAATTTCAAAAAAGTCTAACAAAAACCTTCTTCCTTCAGTTGAAAAAGGAAAAGATTTGATTAAACAAGCATATGAACTTGGGGCAGTAGAAGGTATGTCTGGTGAATCTAAAGCCTGGGTTGATGGAAGATCATTAGAAGAAGATAAAATTTGCTTAGAAAAACTTAATTCTTTGTTTTAGATGTTTTTTTATCTTTTACTAATGTCTCTTTAACAAAAAACCTTAAAAAAATAACTCCTGTGATAGCTATAATCCCGCTTGAAAAACTTGCTGTAGCTAATGAGAAACTATTAGCTATTATACCCATTACTGTAGGCCCAGCTGCTCCTCCACTATCAGAAATAAACCTCCAAATTCCAAGAAATCCACCTCTATTATTTGGTGGAGAGAGATCTGAACCAAGTGTAAGAACTAGTCCGCTAGAAATTCCATTTCCTATTCCTGATAAGATTGCTGCAATAATTAATGTAGCATAAGGTGTCAAAAATAATATAGGAGACCCTACTGTTCCTATAAGGACTAAAGACGAGCCTAATATTATAAAAGCAGGGATGCCTGTAAATCTTCTTCCAAATTTATCCATAATATAACCTGAAATAGGAAACATAAATGAATCTACCGCAAAGCTAAGAGTAGTGATATATCCAATTTCATCTTTTCTTAAATCTAAGTTATCTCCCCATAGAGGTATAACAATTTCTCTACTAGCTCTTAAAAACTGTAGTGCAATTGCTGATATTCCAGCAGTTAAATAAACACGCTTATGGTCTATAAACGTGTTTCTAAGATCATTTAAGTATCCAATACTAGGTTTTTGATCACTCATTTCAAATTTTTGAGAGTTTTTAAGTATAATAATTAAAGTTAAAAATGCTATAAATCCTTGAAAAAAGAAGGGTGACCTTATAGATATAAATTCTGCCATTATTCCTCCTATTAATGGTCCAATAATAGTAGCAATTCTTCCGAAACCTCCAAATAGCGCTAAAGCTCTGCCTCTAGATTCAGTAGGAATAACTGAAGCTATGTAAGCATGTCTTGATATAGACCATAAAGCAAAACTTACACCAGCCAATATTCTTGATAAAAATAAAATAGTAAAACTTCCACTTAATCCAGCAAAAATAGAACTAACTCCAAATAAAACTACTCCAATAATCATGGTTCGATTAAGACCTAATTTGCCAATTAACATACCAGCAGGTATATCAAAACCCATAGTTCCAAAATGTCTTGCAGCGATAGCCATTCCAACTAATAAGTCACCTGAATGAAAAGTATCTCTAGCGTATATTGGTAAAACAGGAATAAGTAGACCTTGTCCCATTGATAATAGAAAACTTGGAGCATATACACTCCACATTATAGATTTTATTGAAAAATTATTTTTATTCAATTTTTTTATTAAGGATTAGTGGTATATCCCCAAGCATCAACTACTCTATTAGAATGTTTAATATTATTATGCGTAGCAAACTCAATAGTATTCCCATCTATATCTTGTATATAAACAGCTTTTTGACCATCATGTCTTGTACTAGGCCCATTTGTAATTTCATAATCAGATTTTTTTAATATTTCTACAGTTTCATCAAAGTTTTCAACTTCAAATGCAACATGAAATTTAACTAATTCATTTCCAGGGCCTTCTGGTGGTTCGATTAAATGTATCATTGTTCCATCAGAAGTTTTTGACCAGATAACATGTTTATCATCAACCATTGATGGTATTATTTTTAATCCTAATAAATCTTTATATAAAGAGAAAGATTTTTTTCTATTATTAATGGGGATTGCTACATGGTTTATTTTTTTAATTTTAATATTTTCTAAATTAGGCATTTTGTCCTTTGTTTTTATCTAATTTATTTCGACTATAATTTCTATTTCTACAGCCATATTATTAGGTAATGAACCCATCCCAACTGCAGATCTTGCATGTCTACCTTTTTCACCAAAAACCTCGACAAAAAAATCTGAACATCCGTTGATTACTTTTGGATGATCTATAAAATCAGAAGTAGAATTTACCATGCCTAAAACTTTTACAATTTTTTCAATTCTGTCTAAAGATCCTAAGTATGATTTCATTACGGAAATAAGATTAATTGCAGTATTTTTAGCTAATTCATAAGCTTCTTCTGCCGAAATATCTTCTCCAACTTTACCTGTTATAAAATTTCCAGACTTATCTCTAGGTCCTTGACCTGAAAGATATATTAAATTTCCTGTTTGTTGAACTGGAATATAGTTAGCTACTGGGCTAGGTGGTGAATTTAATTCAATACCTAATTCTTTTAATTTATTTTCAAAACTCATTTTTTCCCCTTTATAATATTATTTTGGTTCAGTCATACTTAGTGGTTCTAAAATTATATCAATTTCTTCTGAACTTAAGTCTGTTTCTCTTAATGTTACCTCTTTAATTGTTTCTCCACTTTCAGAAGCTATATGAGCTATATTAGCAGCTTTATCATAACCAAGTTTTGGAGCTAATGCAGTACAGATTGCTAAACCTTGATTCACCATATTAGGACCTTTTTCTGTTGCTATTAATCCATCTATACATTGTTTAGAAAAATTTTCAGAACCTGAAGCTAATATTTCAATCGATTCAAGTAAATTATGTGCTGCAATAGGCATCATTACATTTAATTCAAAATTACCACTTTGTCCAGCTATACTTACTGTTTGATCATTGCCCATAACTTGAGCACAAATCATAGTTATTGATTCTGCGATTACAGGATTAACTTTACCTGGCATTATTGATGATCCAGGTTGTACTTCAGGTAAGCTAATTTCACCTATGCCTGCTCTTGGTCCAGATCCTAACCATCTAATATCGTTTGCTATTTTCATTAAACTAACTGCAAAACTTCTTATACAACCCGAAGCAAATACTATCCCATCAATTGTTGATTGAGATTGAAAGTGATTTTCAGTTTCTGTAAAATTTATTCCTGTTTTATTACTAATTTTATTAATAACTTCTCCACAAAATTCTGGATTCATTCCAATTCCAGTACCTACAGCAGTTCCCCCTAAAGCTAAAACAGAAAGTTCTTCTAGGGCAGAATTCACTTTGCTCAAAGAATTTTTAATTTGTCCATTATAACCCTTAAACTCCTGTCCAAGTCTTACTGGAGTTGCATCCTGTAAGTGTGTTCTTCCAGTTTTAACAATTCCCCAAAACTCTTTTGATTTTTTTTCTAAAGATGTTTTTAAAATTTCCATTGATGGAATTAAATTATCTTTTATGGAAATTGCTGCTGCTATATGTATAGCTGTAGGGATAACATCATTAGAAGATTGCCCTTTATTCACATGATCATTTGGATGAACAGGATCTCTTGATCCAATTTCTCCTCCCATTTTTGATATTGCTAGATTAGATATCACTTCATTTACATTCATATTTGTAGATGTACCTGAACCAGTTTGAAAAATATCTACTACAAAACTTTCATCATGTTTTCCATCGATTACTTCTTGAGCGGAGTTTATGATTGATTCTGCAATTTTTTTATCTAATAAATTTAATTCTAAATTTGTTTCAGCAGCGGATTGTTTAATTAATCCAAGAGCCTTAATAAAAGACCTTCCAAAACGTAAATCAGATATAGGAAAATTTAATTGTGCTCTTCGAGTATTTGCCCCATATAAAGCTTTCGAAGGAACTTGTAATTCACCCATAGAATCTTTTTCTAATCTCATATTCATAAAATTACTCCAAATTTAGTGACGTTTATCATATTCTTCAAATGTTTTAGCAGCAGCTGCTAATGAATTTACAGCTGTTGGATAACCTCCATAGAAAAGCATTTGAGTTATTAATTCTACAATTTCTTCTTTGGTCCAGCCATAGTTTAAGGCTCCAGTAATATGGCCTGGTAATTGATTTGGTTTATCTAGGACTATTAAAGCTGCAACTGTACATAAAGATCTTATTTTACCTTCAAGTTTCGGTCTCTGGTAAATATGTCCAAAAAGAGTTGCATTAATTAGATTAAAAGCTTCTTCTGTACTTTTTGCAACCTCTGGAGTTCCAGGATCTCCATCATAGTACCATTCTCTCCATTCCTTTGCTTTTTCAAGTAATTCTTCATAATTTTTCATCTATTTTTCCTCCTTGAAGTTCAGTTTTAAAAGGTTTATATATTCCTATTATCAATGCAAATAAAGTTATTAATGCAGATAACCAAAATATAGCATTAATTCCATATGAGTTTACTATTAAACCTGATAGTGCAGGACCTAAAAACATTCCTATGGCGTAATAAGCTTGATATGCCCCCATAGCTAAACCTCTTGAACTCTGTTCAAAACTAATTAGAATAAGCGTTATAGTTACTGTATAAAGAATTCCTCTTCCAAAACCAGATATAAATTGCAATATAGCAATCAATGATAAGCTTTCAACATAAGAAGTAAAAATAAGACTTATTATCATGCAAGATGAACCAACTATTATAGTTTTTCTTATTCCTATCTTATTTATAAAAAACGCTGAAAGGCTCATGCCGAAAATTCCTGCAAGTTGAGATAGTGTAGCTATATCACCAATATTGGTTTTACTTCCTCCAAGATTCTCAATAATAATTGGCAGGAATCCAAAATTTACACCAAAAGTTACAAAATGAAATCCAATTGCTATTATAGAAATTCTAATTAAAATTCCACTACCCAAAATTTTATAAAAATCGTGGTTTTTTTTATCAATTTTCCTTGTATTTTCTTTTGCTGCAAAAAAAACAATCATTCCTAAAATACTCACGATTAATGAACCTATAAATGGAGCGGTGTTACCAAAATAATCTGCTAATCTTCCACTAATTAATGTTGATATACTAATTGCAATACCGTTTATTCCCATCATGAAAGAGCTGGCATAATGCATTGATTTATTCTCAAATTGAGATGCAAATAACAAACTTATGGCAACCCAACCTGCACCTGCAATTCCTGTTACACTTCTAGCTAGAAAAATTTGTATTGGATCAGATGCTAAGGCTAATCCTAATGAACCTAGAGCTGAACAAAGCATCGTAATTATTGCAAATGGCTTTGTTCCCCATTTATCTACTGCTATCCCTAAAGGTATTCTAAGTATCATTTGACCGATTGCATAAGCTGCAACAATATAACCTATCATAGTTGCAGATGCACCTAATGATTGTGAATGGTTTGGAAGTATTGGCACATATAAATATAAAGAAACCCAAAAGAAAAATGTTCCAATAATAATATAGACTATTGAGGGATTATTAAAAATTTCTTTAATTAGTTGTTTCAAGATAGTTATTTAAAGATGTGATATATTTTTTCTTATAAAAAATAAATTACTTATTAATTATGCTAAATTCTATAATAAAGGTGGCTTAAATGAAATTTTGTTATGCTAATAGAAGAATGACTCTATATCCTAATTCAGTAGATCCTTGGGATATTGATCCTAATGACTATACTGATGAATTCCTAACTAAAGTTAAAGAAATGGGTTTTGATGCTTTAGAAATTTCTACTGAAACTTTAGATAGAATCAGTACTACAAAAGATGGCATCAATAACTTCAATAGTAAAGTAAAATCTTTTGGTTTAGAAATTGGAGCTATTAGAAGCGGAGGGACTCTTACTGAGGCTAAAAATGGACCAAAAAATATAAAAAAGATGAATAAAGCAATTGAGTATGGTAAATTATGTGGATCTGAGGTCATTAATGGAGCAATTAGTGCACCATCAAGGTATCCTGGAAACCCAATAGGAAGTTTGCCTGCATCAAGTAGTGGATGGACTAAATCACAAGATTCATCAAAAGAAGCTGATATGTGGGTTTATGATCATTTAGCTAAAATTTATCAAGAAGCATGCGATAAAGCGATCGATAGTAATATCAATTTATCAGTTGAAATTCATCAAAATTCTCCTATAGATAATTCATGGTCTGCTGTTTATTTACATAAATTAGTATCTAGAAAAAACTTTGGAATTAATCCTGATTTAGGTAATGTGTTATGGAACTATGATCAACCAGAAGAAACTTTTGAAAATTGTATAGATAGTGTTGCATCAATATCAAACTATTGGCATTGTAAAAATCTTCAGACTATCAATCATCCTGAAAACGAAAGATCTGTATTTATTAGAGTTCCATTATCAGATGGAGAAATAGATTATAGATATGCTATATCTTCTTTAACTAATGCTGGATATAAAGGATATATGGCTATTGAAGGTACTCAAAATGGCGATCAATTTTACAAAGATTTTCAAAGTATTAATTATGCTAAAAGCGTAATTAAATCACTCGACATCTAAAGGTTTTGGCGCTTTACCAAATTTTGATACCCAAACTAATAAAATAGAAAAAATAAATAGAATAGAAAACCCCAAAAATGCATTTCTATAAGATCCAGTTTGGTCATGAGTTATTCCGGCTATTAATGGTCCTAAAGCCATTGGTATTGCTGTTAAAAAAGTATTAATTCCCATCATTGTTCCAAGATTTTTTAAACCAAATTGTTCAACTAAAACTAAAGCTATAAGTGCCCCAAATGCTCCAAAACCTAACCCATAAATGAAACACCCTATCCATAAAATTAAAGCACTATCTCCAATACATAAAACCATTACACCTATAGTTTGAAAAAATAAACTTATAATTAGAGTTTTTCTTGCGGTATATTTTTCACTGGCTCTTCCAAATGATAATTTTCCAATAACTCCCATTACTGCAATCATCATCAAGCAAGAAGTAGATATACTTTCGCTCATACCTTCATCTTGTAGGAACTGAGTTAATTGAGTAAGAATTCCTTGATATGTTAAAACACCTAGCATTAATGAGATACTTATGGCCCAAAATCTAAAAGATTTTACTGCTTCTGATAAATCAAAACCCCATTTAGATTGTTTTTTTGCTATTTCAAGGTGCTCTAAATTTCTATTTGTTCTTATAGATTCCTTTTCAATTAGATCCGGTGATTCAGACATAATAAAATAGGCTGCAATTGAAAGCATTAACATAATTATTCCGAAAATTAAATATGCTGATTGCCAATTAGAGAATGATATTACTGATGCTGCTAATGCTGGCATTGTAAAACCTCCAAAGTTATTTCCTGAGGTTACTGCACCCATAACCCTTCCTCTGGTTTTAGGAAACCATAAAGGAACAATTTTTCCTGATGTAATTTGAGTAGCACCTGGGAATCCTGCATAAATCAAAGCACTGTAAAGGTACCATTGCCAAAGACTTGAAATAGTAGGTCTGAGCAAAAAACCTAAACTAATAATTAATAAAGAAATCAACAATACATATTTTATTCCATACTTATCTGCAGCTTTCCCAAGAATAGGTCCTGTAATTCCAGATACAAATGCTAATGACAAAGCTCCATTTAATTGTGTTTTAGTCCATCCAAATTCATTTTGTAAAGGTGTAGCAAATTGCCCAAAAGCATATTGAGACATTCCTATCGAAAGACCTGTTGATAAAAATGCAATTAAAGCTATTTGGTAACCTCTGTAAGGAGTTTTCATAGATATACCTTGGGAATTTTTATTTTTTGTTGAAAATAATGAATTTATTTCATGTTATAGCTTCATTAAATATAATCAAACATTTATTATTACTGAAAATAAAGATTATTATTGAGAGGGAAAAATCATGACAACAAATAACTTAATTTATGAACCTGTAAAAAACTGGGCTAAAATTCCTATGGGTATTTCTTTTTATGGAGACTGCGGAGGTGTAGCAGTTGATTCTAAAGATAATGTATATGTTTTTAATAGAGGCACAGACCCTGTTTGTGTGTTTGATGAATCTGGAAATTTTTTAAGATCTTTTGGCCATGGAGATTTTGATAGACCACATGGAATAGAAATTGATAGTGAAGACAATATTTATCTAGTAGATGATGGTCCAGGTAATTTTGTACAAAAAAGAAAGAATGATGGACAAATAATTTTTACAATTGGCGAAAGAGGAAAAGAAGCTCCTTGGCAACAAGGAGGTATGTTTAACCGTCCTACTGATATTGCTATTCATCCAGAAACAGGAGAACTATTTATATCTGATGGGTATGGTAATTCTAGAGTCCATAAATTGACTCCTGACGGAAAGCATATTAAAAGTTGGGGAGTCCCAGGTACAGGAAATGGTGAATTTTCTCTTCCTCATAATATTTCAATGATAGGCAATGATAAGGTAATCGTTGCTGATAGAGAAAATTTTAGGCTTCAAATATTTGATTTAGAAGGTAATTACTTAGATCAATGGCATTTACATCATCCAATGTCAGTTACAGAAGGTAAAAATGAGGATAAAAATTTGTATATAGGAGAAATGGGTCCTCCTGATGTACAAAAAGGAGTTCCTGGGCTAGGTAATAGAATAGTAGTTTTATCTCCATCTGGAGATAAAATAGCTCACTTTGGAGCAGCATTGCCTGGGCAAAATGCTGATCAATTTGTTGCACCCCATGGAGTAACTACTGATTCAAAGGGTAATGTATATGTAGGAGAAGTTGCTTGGACATGGTGGGGATCTAAGCAAGAACCTAAACCTCTAGGAGAATTAATTTCATTAAGAAAATGGATAAAAAAATAATATAAAGGTAATCTAATGAATAAAAATAAAAATTATACTCCTGAGCCTTTATGGGCTAAACTTCCTCATCCAATGAGGTTTCATGAAGCTACCAGTGTTGCTACTGACTCTAATGATGATGTTTATGTTTTTAATAGAGGAGCTTTTCCATTGATAATTTTTGATAAAAATGGAAATTATAAAAGTCATTGGGGTGTGGGAGAATTTGATAGACCTCATGGTATCAGAATTGATAAAAATGATGATTTATTCCTGATTGATGATATTGGACATATTGTTCAAAAAAGAAAAAAAAATGGGGAAGTAATTTTTACCATAGGTGAAAAAGGAAAACCGGCTAAATGGCAAGGTGGAGACTATTTTAATAGACCTACAGATGTAGCTATAGATAATGAAACTGGAAATATATATGTGTCTGATGGATATGGAAATTCAAGAATTCATAAATTTGATTCAGCAGGAAAGCATATCAAAAGCTGGGGGAACCCTGGTTCTGAAAATGGTGAATTTTCTCTTCCTCATAATATAAGTATTTTTGATAATAATAAAATAGCTTTATGTGACAGAGAGAACTTTAGAGTTCAAATTTTTGATTTTGATGGTAACTATATTGATCAATGGCATTTTCATAGACCTATTGCTATCTATTCTGATCAATATTCTAAAGAAATATTTGTAGCGGAAGCAGGAGCTCCTGAAGTTCAAGAAAGAGTACCTAATCTTGGCTTAAGAGTAGTAATTGTTAATGAAAAAGGAAAAATGATTTCTTCATTTGGGAAAGGGACTTTAGGTGAACAACCAGATCAGTTGATTGGGCCTCACGGTATATCAGTTGATTCTGAAGGATCTGTTTATATTGCAGAAGTTTCATTTACAGCTTATGGTTCGAGACAAGATCCACCTAGAGAAGTTGTTTCACTAAGAAAATGGAAAAGGAGCTAAAAATGATTATAGGAGATGGTGATTTTAAGTATGAATTAGATGAAGATTGGCCTAAATCTATTCCTGAATATTGGACTTTGGGGCAATGTGCAGATATTGATATTGATTTAAATGATGATGCTTGGGTTTTTTCTAGAGGATTACATCCTGTAACCAAATGGTCAAATGATGGTAATTTTTTAGGTTCTTGGGGTAATAAAGGAGATCAAAAAGGAGAATTTAGAATTGCCCACGGATTAAATATTGATGATGAAGGATATATATGGCTTACTGATAATCAGACTCATCAAGTTACAAAACATAAACCAAATGGAGAATGTGTACTAGAATTAGGAGAATTTGGATTTGCTAATTTTACTCTTACGACCGATGGAACTCTTGGGAATCCATTTAATATGCCAACTGGATCAAGTATTGCACCAGACGGTAAGATTTTTGTTAGTGATGGTTATGGGAATAGAAGAGTTCATAGGTTTTCTAAAGATGGGAAACATGAAATATCTTGGGGTGAACATGGAACTTCTGAAGGGAAATTTTCAATAGTTCATAAATTAGGAGTTTCAAAAGATAATAGGATATTTGTGTGTGACAGAGAAAATGACAGAATTCAAATTTTTTCCCCTGATGGTGAATTGTTAGAAATTTGGACTAACGGCTTAGTTGGTCCAGGTGATGTATATTTTCAAAATGATATTGTATATGTAGTAGAACAGGGTGGAGGAAATGGAATGTCAATATGGACTCTAGATGGTGAGTTGATTACTAGATGGAGAGGAGTTCCTGAAGTATGTGAAGCAGCCCATGGATGCGCAGTTGACTCCAGTGGAAATATTTTTATTGCTGAAATAGGCGAAGGTTCTGTTGGTCA